>Ga0129317_1000384_pt1 | contig 48600 bp, 44 predicted proteins | sample Cm1ome_FD_94430 | JGI IMG/M metagenome (GOLD analysis project Ga0129317, IMG submission 94430) | Eastern black-and-white colobus group fecal microbial communities from Wisconsin, USA - Cm1105 metagenome | ecosystem: Host-associated > Mammals > Digestive system > Large intestine > Fecal | place... | reverse complement strand
TCTGCGGTTGGCGCGGAAAAAGTTTCAAAATAAGCAGAAAAATATTGATAAAGTCTACCAATCAGTGTCTTTTCGTTGTATAATGCCTTTGTCGTACAGGGTCACTTTCCTTTGTAATGTTTTAGGCAAACTCATTATACATCAGAAAGCCCTGTACGATATTTTTTTGTGAAAAAACTTGTAAAGTGGTGAAAATAAAGAAAATAGCAAAGAAATTTGTATGCGATCAAGAAGGGGCAGCGCTTTACAGCATTGGACAGTTTACATAAACAAATACACATAGTATAATGTTCATACGGAAAAAAGAAATCAGGAAAGGAGACGAACATGGAACATTTGCGGTGTGTAGTTGAGAGAATCACATATCAGAATGCAGAAAACGGCTACACGGTTTTGAAATGTGCAGTGAAGAATTCCAGTGATCTTGTCACGGTAGTTGGTGCGATGCCGGATTCCCATGTTGGCTCTGTGCTGTCTTTGGAAGGTATGTGGAAAATGGATGCCAAATATGGGCGGCAATTCTCTGTGGAGAAGTTTGAAGAGACACTTCCTGCTACGGTATATGGAATTGAAAAATATCTGGGTTCCGGTCTGGTAAAAGGAGTCGGACCAAAGTTTGCGAAAAGAATCGTAGAAAAGTTCGGGAAGAATACACTGGATGTTATCGAGGACACACCGGATGAACTGTTAAAAGTATCAGGAATAGGAAAAGTGCGTGTAGACCGGATCAAAACAAGCTGGCAGGAGCAGAAAGAAATCAAAAATATTATGCTTTTTCTGCAGAGTCATGAGGTCAGTACCTCGCATGCGACAAAGATTTTTAAGACATATGGCAGTGAAAGTATTGCAATCGTAAAGGAGAATCCGTACCGCCTTGCAGATGATATCTGGGGAATTGGATTTAAAACAGCGGATTCCATTGCACAGAAGATGGGGATTGATAAAGGGAAATTTGTACGTCTGCGCAGTGGTATTTTTTATACATTGAACAAGCTGGCAGAATCCGGACATTGTTATGCAACAAGAGAGCAGCTGCTTGGGAAAGCCAGAGAACTATTGGAGGTGGAAGAAGCAGAGCTGGAGATCACACTGGATGAGATGATCCGCACGAATGATGTAATCCGGGATGCGACTGATAAGCAAGAGGCAATCTACCTTCCGCCTTATTATTTTTCAGAAAGTGGCTGTGCAAAACGGTTGATCCGGCTGATGTTCTGTGGAAAGAAAAAATCAGAGGACACAGAAGAAATATTAAAGGAAGTAGCTGCATCGTCAGAAATCACCTATGATGAGATTCAATGGCAGGCGGTAAAGACAGCCGTTTCCTCTAAGGTCATGGTGCTGACCGGAGGACCTGGAACCGGAAAAACGACAACGACGCTTGGAATCATTTCAGCATATAAGCAGGCTGGATGTCAGATTGTTCTTGCAGCACCGACCGGAAGGGCTGCAAAAAGAATGTCTGAAGCTACCGGTATGGAGGCAAAGACGATTCACCGGTTATTGGAATATAAACCGCCGGAAGGTTATCAGAAGAATGAAGAACATCCGTTGGAAGGCGATGTGCTGATTCTGGATGAATGTTCTATGATTGATATCATGCTGATGTATAACCTTTTAAAAGCATTACCGGAGCATATGTCCCTGATCCTTGTGGGGGATATTGATCAGCTTCCAAGTGTTGGAGCAGGAAACGTTCTCAGGGACATCATTGATTCCGATTGTGTTCCTGTAGTGCGTCTGACCAGAATTTTTCGCCAGGCACAGGGAAGCAGGATTATTATGAATGCACACCGGATCAATAAAGGGGAAGGCATTGATATGAGAGGTGGAAAAGATGCTGACTTTTTCTTTGCTGCAAAAGAGAGCAATCAGGAAGTAGTGGATACCATCGTCCGGTATTGTAAGACGAATCTGCCAAGATATTATCATGTGGATCCATTGCAGGATATTCAGGTACTGACTCCGATGCAGAGAGGTGAATGTGGAGCAGTGAATCTGAATCAGGTACTGCAGGAAGCCATGAATCCGTCAAAGATCTTTTTGCGACGAGGCGGAACACAGTATCGGCTGAAGGATAAGGTGATGCAGATTCGGAATGATTACGACAAGGAAGTATTCAATGGAGATATTGGAACCGTCACAAAAGTAGGTGTGGAGGAGCGGGAATTGACGGTTTTGTTCGATGAACGGGAAGTGGTCTACGATGTGACGGAACTGGATGAGCTGACACTTGCTTATGCAGTGACAATTCACAAATCACAGGGAAGCGAATACCCAATCGTTGTCATGCCATTTACTATGAGCCATTTTGTCATGCTGCAGAGAAATCTGCTTTATACAGGTGTGACAAGAGCAAAAAAAATTCTGGTACTTGTCGGAGAAAAGAAAGCAGTATATTATGCGATAAAAAATGAGACAACAACTGGTAGAAATACCTGTCTGTCAAGACGTTTGCAGCCAGACAGCAAAGAAGCGCAGGAAGTAAAGGCACAGCTTTTGAAAGAGGCGGTGGGTGAGACGGAAAATAAGATAGAAGCCCTACCACTGAAGAAAGAAAAAAGGATTGTCTACAAGGGCAGCATACAGCCTTCTATGGTATGTGAGTCACCGGCAGTCTATGAGGGAGATTTATGGAAACGCTTATCACAGTCAAAGTTCAGAAGCAGCTTTTCCCTGAAAGCAAATGACCGGAGTTATGTATCAGAAAAGGGAATGAATAAAGTACGGGAGCATGCGGTTGATTTTATCAAAAAACGCCTTGCACCTGCAGAGATACCAAATGATGGCAAGCAGACACCGATGAGAGGACATCCTGTTTTCGTGGCGCAGCATGCCACGGCGACCTGCTGCAGGGGGTGTCTGGAAAAATGGCATCATATTCCGAAAGGGCGGGAATTGACAGAAACGGAACAAGAATATGTTGTCAATGTAATCATGGAATGGATCAGTCGGGAAATGAAACAGGTTTATAAAAAGCAAAGAAAAGAGTGAGGAGAACTATGTTGAAAAGTTATTTGATCAAAGATACTACAGAGGCTGAACGCAGGCAGATTGTTGAGGAGTCGCTGGGATATACAGATGGTCTGTGCGACAGCTGCCAGAGCGGAATCATTGATATGTATGATGATTATATCTATGGTAAGAAAGAGCTAAAAGAGATAACAATGTCTTTTCATGCTCATTATGTTTCCGGTAAAGAAGCACCGGAAAAAACAGGGTGTGGATATAAATAACAGCAAACGAGAGTGAGTCTGTCCATAAACAAATTGCAACAGCTGATAAAATATGTTACAATATAAAAATGGCTATATCGTAACAGGAAAGGACAGAACCATATGTCAGGATTTAAAGTGACGCGGTATAAGCTGCGGACAGGTGGGAAGACGAGAGAAACCGACCGACCGTTTTCCGTGGCTTTTCTGAGCGATCTTCATAATATGAGCTATGGCGAGAACAACAGTGCGCTGCTTTCGGAAATCCGCAATCAGAATCCGGCGGCAGTATTTTCAGCAGGGGATATGCTGGTTGGAAGCAGTGAACCACAGATGGATGCGGCAATGTCCCTGATGGATGAGCTGACCAAAAAGTATCCGGTCTACTGCGTGAACGGAAATCATGAGCAGCGTCTGAAAGCGTATCCGGAGCGTTATGGGGAGCAGTATCAGAAGTATTCAGACGCGATTAAGAGCTTTGGAGTGCATCTTTTGGAAAATGCCTGTGAGCGGCTGGAAATTAATCGTATGCCGATTACCATCTGGGGATATGAACTTCCGATTGAGTATTACAAAAGAGGCCGGAAAGCGGAGCTGCTGGAAATGCAGATTACGGAAACGCTCGGTTCTCCGGATGAAAAATCTTTTAATATTCTGCTGGCACACAATCCGGTTTATTTTTCAACGTATGCCGCGTGGGGGGCTGATCTTACGTTGTCCGGTCATTTGCACGGCGGAATTATCCGTCTTCCGTTTGCAGGAGGACTGATCAGCCCACAGATCCGGCTGTTTCCGAAATATACGCATGGAATGTATACAGAGAACGGGAAAAAGCTGATTACAAGCGCAGGACTTGGAAGTCACACGGTGAATCTGCGGATCAACAATCCGCCGGAGCTGGTTGTGATTGATTTTATGTAAACGGGAGTTGTCATGGGAATACCGGTAAAGCTGGAAGCATTTGAAGGGCCGCTGGATCTGCTGCTTCATCTGATTGAAAAAAACAAGATTAATATTTATGATATTCCGATTGTTGAGATTACAGATCAGTATATGGAATATATCCATCAGATGAAGGCGGAGAATCTAGATGTGATGAGCGAATTTCTTGTGATGGCGGCAACACTTCTTGATATCAAATCAAGAATGCTGCTTCCACCGGAGGTGACGGAAGAGGGAGAGGAGCTTGATCCAAGAGAGGAGCTGGTGGAGAAGCTTCTGGAGTATAAAATGTACAAGTATATGTCATTTGAACTCAGAGACCGTCAGGAAGAGGCTGAATTCAATTACTACAAGATGCCGACAATTCCGGATGAGGTAAAAGCATATCGTGAACCGGTAAATATTGACGATCTTTTAGGCGATATGACGCTGTCGAGACTGCACGCGATTTTTCAGGACATTATGAAGCGGCAGGAAAATCGAATAGATCCGATCCGCAGCAAGTTTGGAAACCTCAAAAAAGAGGAAATAGACCTGAGTGGGACCATGCAGGAGGTAGAACGGTATATTTCAGAGAAAAAAATATGCATGTTTCGCGAAATTCTGATGCGCAGGCGTGGGAAGCTTTACAGGATCGTGACGTTTCTGACCCTTTTGCAGCTGATGAAAGAAGGAAAAGTTGAAGTGGAACAAAAAGAAACGTTTGCAGATATCCGGATTGCCTGGACCGGAAAAAAAGAGGAAGGAAACCACCTGGATGTGGAAACGGGTGATTTTGCTGAATAAAAACGAAGAATCAGAACAGGAGAGCAGCAGTGGAGATAAAAGAGGCAGAAGCCGCTATAGAGGCGATTTTGTTTGCAATGGGAGATTCTGTAGATCTGGAAAAGATTGCAAAGGCAATAGAGGTGGATGCGGCAACAACCAGAAAAATTATATACGGGATGATGGAGCATTATCGTGCCCGGAACCGAGGCATTCAGATCGTGGAGCTGGACGGCGCATTTCAGATGTGTACGAAAAGCAGCCTGTACGAGTATCTGATCCGCGTTGCAAAGCAGCCCAAAAAAATTACTCTGTCAGATACTGTAATGGAAACGCTTTCAATTATCGCGTATAAGCAGCCTATTACAAAGCTGGAAATTGAAAAGATCCGTGGTGTTAAGTGTGATCATGCAGTAAATAAGCTGGTGGAATATGAGCTTGTAAAGGAACTTGGAAGACTGGATGCACCGGGACGACCGCTGCTGTTTGGGACAACGGAAGAGTTTTTGCGTCATTTTGGCCTTCAGTCTCTGGAGGATATGCCGGTGATCAATCCCGTACAGCTGGAGGATTTCAAGGCAGAAGCAGAGGAAGAGATTCATATGAAAATGGATGTCGATGTGTGACAGAAAGGTTCTGATAGTTTCATGGAAAGCATATAAAAGAAAAAAATAATTGTTTTCCGGGAGGGTTTAGAGCGCGTCTGAAAAATCATTTCCGCAATCTGCAAGCCCCACTTTGCGGTATATTTTGTCCTCATTCGGTTGATGTAGCCCGCTACGCCGCCCTCATTCGGATAAAATTTTCCACAAACTGGGACTCGCAGCTCACGAAAAGCCTTTTTCAGACACGCTCTAGTCTGGAGAGAAATACTCCAGGCTTTCGATACGGGCGATGATTCGGAGGTATTAGAAGCTATGCATACAGCGCAGAGACGGAATCAGGAGCAGAGACAGGAAAAAGTCATTGAAAGAAACGAATCTGCCGTATTCAAGAAAAACAGAATAAAACAATGCAGAAGAAAGCGTTGTTTCACGTTGCTTTTGTCGGTATTGCTTTTGTATGGCAATCTGTTTTACGGAAAAGCAGCAGAAGAAGAATTAGAATTGTACGCCCGCAGTGCCGTGTTGATGGATGGCAGCAGCGGGCGTATTTTGTATGCAAAAGAAGCGGATACCCCGCTTCCGATGGCAAGTACGACAAAGATTATGACGTGTATTATAGCGCTTGAAAAGGAACAGGAAAATGCAATATGCAGTGTATCGGAGTATGCGGCATCGCAGCCTCAGGTCAGGCTCGGTATGAAAAAAGGTCAGAAATTTTATCTGAAGGATCTGTTTTATTCGTTGATGCTGGAATCGCATAATGATACGGCAGTCTGTATTGCGGAGCATATAGCGGGAAGTGTGGAAGCTTTTGCGGATGAGATGAATGCAAAAGCGCAGGAGATTGGCTGCAGTGATACGTATTATATCAGCCCGAACGGCCTTGATGAAGAGGACGCAGAGGGAATCCACCATACAACAGCGGAAGATCTTGCCCTTGTTTTGCGTTACTGTATCACCGAGTCGCCAAAAGCGAGACAGTTTTTGGAAATTACAGAGACAATGCAGTATACATTTACAGATACAGAAGGAGTAAATCGTTACAGCTGCATTAACCACAATGCATTTTTGCAGATGATGGACGGAGCTTTGACTGGAAAAACCGGATTTACTGCAAAGGCCGGATATTGCTATGCAGGCGCTGTGGAAAAGGAGGAGCATCTGCTGATTGTTTCACTGCTGGCATGTGGCTGGCCGGGCCATCGGTCGTGGAAATGGGCGGATATGAGACGACTCGTAAATTATGGAATGGAACACTATGAGATTCATACATTGGAGGGAATGATGCAGATGATTCCGGTGCCGGTGAAAAACGGACAGACCGCATATGTGGCCGTGGAAGAAGAGAAAAAAAGCTGTCGTATATTACTTGGAAACGAGGAGAAGGTTACGCGATGGGTTGAAGTACCGAAGATGCTGGCGGCACCCATAAAAAAAGGAGCGGTGATCGGAAGTGTGCAGTATCAGATTGATGGATTTCCGGTTCTTGTCTGCCCGGTGCGTACAAGAGAAGGGGTGGAGGAGAAAAATTTTCGGTACGAGCTGGAAAAGGCAGTGGAAGACTTTCTTTTATGAAATTTTGCCTTTGGCTCTGAAAAGTTACGAATTTCATAAAAACATAAGAAGAAATAGAAACGAAAAAACAGTGAATGAATAACGCTTGTAAGGCAGAGACAGATATTTTATAATATACAAGGAAGGATTCCGAAAGGCTGCTGCGTTCATGAGCAAGTAGCGAAGCGGATTGCAAATCTCCTCTTTGACGAAAGGAAAAAGTATGGCACGAAAAAAAGAGAATCTGGAATTTCGTTATTATGACGTTCCTCATGGAGAACCACTGCTGGCACTGTATGGAGATGTGACTGGATCCGCCCATACGGATACGATAAAAACCTGAAACCAATTGTGGACCTGCATTTTCATAATCTTATGGAAATTGGCTGGTGCCGTTATGGGGCTGGTGAAATTATTCTGGAAGGGGAAAGTGTACAATATCACGATGGAACCCTGACGGTGATTCCGAAAAATTATCCACATACGACAAATGCAGCGCAGGCAAAATTGAACAAGTGGCAGTATCTGTTTCTGGATGTTGATAAGACGATACAGGAATTGTACCCGGATAACAGGCGGATGGCGGATCGGCTGATTTATCGAATCAATAAGAAGGCGTGTTGTACTTCTGAAAGCGAACAGGAGGCGCTTTTTATACTGATCCGGCAGATATTCGAAGAAATGCAGCAGCGTGGCGAGCTATATCGTGAATCGGTAAACGGACTTCTGAAGGCCTTGATCATTGAACTTGCGCGGCTTAACCAGGAGTTGATTCCTGATGAAAAGGTGCAGGGAAAGGCAAAAAAATCAGAACTTGCGCAGATTGCACGTGCGCTTGAATACGTGGGTGATTTCTGCGACGGACCATTGAAAATCAGTGAACTGGCCGATGTCTGCCATATGAGCGAGACTCATTTTCGCAGATTGTTTGTAGCATGTATGGGGATTCATCCTAATGATTATGTGAATCAGATGCGAATCAAAAAAGCGTGTGAGCTGTTGAAAAAGACAAATCAGTCGGTTGCGCAGATTTCTTTGAAATGTGGATTTTGCAGTTCGGCTACTTTTAACAGAAATTTTCGGAAATTTATGGGCACTACGCCGAATGAATGGAAGAAGCTTCCGGAAAATTATGAGCGAAGATTGAGCGAAAATACGATTGAATACCATGATGGATGGTAAAAATAACATAAATGGTCGAAAATGAACATCATACAATCGGAAATGATGAAAAAAAGACAGAAGAGGTGTTATAATGTGTACAAGAAAATAAAAAAAACGGCTTAAAAATGTGCAGAATAACCAAAAAACAACGAGCGTGAATGACGGAAGGGAAAGCTGTGCATGGCCGAATATAAGGAGGAATTTTATATGAAACTGAAAAAGGCATTGGCATTTGTACTGGCTGGAACAATGGTAGTCTCCATGGCATCCGTACTTACGGCAGGAGCAGCGAGCGATGAGGATAATAAGCTTACTGTATGGACCTGGGATCCGAACTTCAATATTTACGCAATCAATAAGGCAGCAGAGATTTATGCAAAGGATCACGAAGGATTTACGATAGAGGTAACCGAAATCCAGTCGGATGATATCGAGTCCAAGATTACGACCGCTGTAAATGCAGGCGATCTGAGCACGCTTCCGGATATCTTTCTGATGCAGGATAATTCTTTCCAGAAATACGTGACCTTCTATCCAGATGTATTTACAGATCTGACGGATTCCGGCATTGATTTCACACAGTTCTCCGCAGCGAAGGTTGCATATTCTTCTCTTGATGAAAAGAATTACGGTGTTCCGTTTGATAACGGTGCTGTTGTAAACTGCTTACGTACAGATTTGATTGAGCAGGCTGGTTATACCGTAGATGATTTCACAGACATCACCTGGTCTGATTACATGGAGAAAGCAAAGGTTGTTCTTGAAAAGACCGGTCTTCCGATGCTGACTGCGCAGGCAGGTTCTCCGGATGTGATTATGATGATGCTTCAGTCCTGCGGAGCTTCCCTGTTCAATGAGGATGGTACAGGCAATATCGCAGAAAATGATGTTCTGAAGAAGTGTGTGGAAATCTATGCACAGATGGTGGCAGATGGAACACTTGTAGAGGTAACTGACTGGGATCAGTACATCTCTTCGCTGAACAGCTCTACCGTAGCAAGTACCTTTAACGGATGCTGGATCATGGCTTCTATCCAGGCAGCAGAGGATCAGTCCGGTAAGTGGGCAGTTACAGATATGCCGAAGCTGGATGATGTAGAGAATGCAAGCAATTACTCCAATAACGGCGGATCTTCCTGGGCAATTTCTTCCAACACCAGCCATAAGGATCTGGCAGTTGATTTCCTCAATGCCACATTTGCAGGAAGCACAGAGCTGTATGATGACATCATCTCCAAGGGCGCTCTTGCTACATGGGCACCGGCAGGTGAGTCTGATGCATACAACGTACCGGTAGATTTCTATGGCGGCGATACGGTTTACGCAAAGATCGTTGATTTCGCAACAAAGACTCCGTCCAATACAACCGGCGCATTCTATTACGATGCACGTGACGCGGTAGGCGTTGCACTTTCTAACATTACACAGACCGGAGCTGATGTTGATTCCGAACTGCAGAGTGCACAGGAAACACTTGATTTCAGCATGGGCATGTAATTTGACAGAATCCGGAGGTTATTTGCAGGGTTGCAATTAAAAGCGATCCGATCATGATATAGAGTGAGAATCGCTTCTGGATTTCAGTAAGAGTGCAGACAAAACATAAATAGTGATCAGAATAGTGATGCGGTTTTGAGGGAAACGGATAAAAAATAAAAGATTTCGTAGAATGAAAAGCATCACTGGAAAAAAGAAAGACAAAGGGTCTGCCGCTGCCGGCGGTTTGAGGCAGCAGTCAGACCCTTTCCTTTGAAAAGGGGGATGTGCCGGATGGGCAAGAAAAAAATGACGATGGATCGACGCCATAATCTCATTGGATGGCTGTTTCTGTCAGTCGGAGTAGTCCTGATCTGCTGGACCAGCTTTTATCCGATGATACAGGCGTTTATTCTTTCAATGAAAAACGGACTCGGTGTAAATCTGAAGTTTGCCGGATTTTCCAATTATGCACGTATTTTAAAAGATCCGACATTTAAGGGAACGCTGTTCAATACGTTCTTTTATCTGATTATTCAGGTGCCGATCATGCTGACACTGGCGCTGGTTCTGGCGTCTATTCTGAATAATAAGGATTTGAAATTTAAGGGGCTGTGGCGTACCTGTATTTTCCTTCCGTGTGCGACCTCTCTCGTTTCCTATTCTATGATCTTTCGTTCGTTGTTCGCAAATGACGGGTTTGTCAATACCATGCTTCGCGGACTTGGCATGACACCGGTGATGTGGTTTGCAAATGCGTGGACGGCACGTTTTGTTATCATCATTGCGCTGATCTGGAGATGGACCGGTTACAATATGGTATTTTATCTTTCGGGTTTGCAGAATATTGATTATTCGGTCTATGAGGCGGCAAGAATCGATGGGGCAAGCGCAAGGCAGACACTTTTTAAAATCACGATTCCTCTGCTGAAGCCGACGATTTTGCTGACCACGATTACTTCAACCAACGGTACACTGCAGCTCTTCGATGAGTCCTTGAACCTGACAAACGGAGGACCGGGAAAGTCTACGATGACGATGTCACATTATATCTACAATACTTCCTTTGTACAGAGTCCAAATTTCGGCTATGCGGCTGCAATGTCGATCGTGATCCTGGTAATGGTTGCAATTCTTGCGGTGATTCAGATGAAAGTAGGTGATGAGCGATGAGTAAGGGCAAAAAAATTGGTATGTATGTGTTTCTGATCATTTTTTCACTGTTGTCTATTTTTCCGCTCTACTACATGGCATGTGCGGCGACAAATATGAGCGTTGATGTCTCAAGAGGAAGACTTATTCCTGGTACATACCTTGTTGAAAACTTTAAGTCGCTGATCGGGAATCAGAATCTGGGGCGTGCACTGTGGAACTCCTTCAGAAACTCCTCTGTGCTTACGATTCTCTGTCTTCTGGTCTGCTCACTTGCCGGATATGGATTTGAGGTTTACCACGATAAGGCAAAGGATATTGTTTTTACAATCCTGCTTACCGCAATGATGGTTCCGTTCGCAGCGATCATGATCCCGATGTTCCGTATGTTTTCTCAGATGAAAATGGTCAACACGATGGCAGCGTTCATGCTTCCGTCGATCTCGACGCCATTTATGATCATGATGTTCCGCCAGGCATCGCGTTCCTTCCCAAAGGATATTATTGAGGCTGCCAGGATGGATGGGCTGAGTGAGATTGGAATTTTTTTCCGAATGTTCGTACCGACGATGAAATCCACATATTCCGCAGCGCTTATTATTACCTTTATGAATGCCTGGAATAATTATATGTGGCCGAAGATCATTCTTCAGACGAACGAAACGATCACGATGCCGATGCTGGTGTCGAACCTGCTCAGCGGTTACACAGTAGATTACGGTATGCTGATGCTCGGTGTACTGATCTGTACACTTCCTACCGCAATCGTGTTCTTCTTCTTCCAGAAGAGCTTTACGGAAGGTATTACAGGAGCCGTCAAGTAAATCTGAGCATGCTCATAATCTGGTACGAAGACCCGAAATCGAAAGAGAAAAGCTTTACAAATACACGCTTTGACTTTACACAGAAAACTCCCTCGCAGCATTGTATGAAATGCATGCGGGGGAGTTTTTTCTGTTGATCACTTGGCGGTGCGACACCGGTTGCTTTGCTGCAAAAAAGGTGAATCCGACTGCATGGGTCTAAAAGATTCAGCGCAGCGCACTACGTCTGCGTTTTTATACGTACACATTCGAATCCAAATCCTGCGCGATTGGTATAATTATTATATATAGAAGAAAAACAGAAACAAGAATTTCGGAGAATCGCGAAAAGACATAAATGGGTAGATGCAGCTAATTAAAGTACTGAAATATGAGCATGGACAGAAAACGGAAATTGTCAAAAATGCTTGCATTTTTGAAACAAAAAGGGTACTATAGACTAGGCAGAAATTGGATAAACATTTTAATATAACATGGAGGGCTGAGAGAATGAGTAATACAGCACAAAACTTGGCAAGTACAAGAATTGCTTCTTTACTTGATGAGAACAGTTTTGTTGAAATCGGCGGATATGTAACTGCCAGAAATACTGATTTCAACATGCAGCAGACAGAAACACCGGGTGACGGCGTTGTGACCGGATACGGCGTGATCGACGGACATCTGGTATATGTTTACAGCCAGGATGCATCCGTTCTGGGCGGTACCATTGGTGAAATGCATGCAAAGAAGATCGCAGGTCTTTATGACATGGCTATGAAAATGGGCGCTCCGGTGATCGGATTATTGGATTGTGCAGGTCTCAGACTTCAGGAAGCTACCGATGCGCTGAACGCATTTGGCGAGATTTATCTGAAGCAGACTATGGCATCCGGTGTCATTCCGCAGATTACTGCCATCTTCGGAAGATGCGGAGGCGGACTTGCGCTTGTACCGGCGCTTACAGATTTTACTTTTATGGAAGGTAAGAAGGCAGAGCTTTTTGTAAACGCTCCGAATGCACTTGATGGTAACAGCAAGGACAAATGTGATACTGCATCTGCAAAATTCCAGAGTGAAGAGGCTGGTCTTGTAGATTTTATTGGTACACAGGATGAGATTCTTGCAGGCATCCGTGAACTGGTTGCAATGCTTCCTGCAAATAACGAAGAGGATATGTCTTATGAGGAGTGCTCTGACGATCTGAACCGTGCATGCAAGGATCTTGCAAATGCAGCAGGAGATCCGTCAGTTCTTCTTTCTAATATCGCAGATGATAACAATTTCGTAGAAGTAAAGGCTGATTATGCAAAGGATATGGTAACCGGCTTCCTTCGTCTGAACGGCACAACGGTAGGTGCAGTGGCAAACCGCAGTGAAGTTTACGGTGAGGATGGCGAAGTGACAGAGACTCTTGGCACCGTGCTCAGCGGAAAGGGTGCTCAGAAGGCAGCAGATTTTGTAAACTTCTGTGATGCATTCGAAATCCCGGTACTTTCCCTGACGAATGTTTCCGGCTTCAAGGCATGCAAGTGCTCTGAACGTGTGATTGCAAAGGCTGCTGCAAAGCTGACTTATGCATTTGCAAATGCAACCGTTCCGAAGGTAAATGTTATTACAGGAAAGGCATTCGGAAGCGCATACGTGGCAATGAACAGCAAGGCGATCGGTGCAGACATGACATTCGCATGGGAGAATGCACAGATCGGCATGATGGATGCTCAGTTGGCAGCCAAGATCATGTATGCAGATCAGGATGCAAAGGTTATCAACGAGAAAGCGGCAGAGTATGCAGCACTTCAGTCAAGTGCAGTGGCAGCAGCAAAGAGAGGATACGTAGATAACATTATCGCAGCAGAAGACACCAGAAAGTATGTCATCGGTGCATTTGAGATGTTGTTCACAAAGAGAGACGATCGCCCGGCCAAAAAGCACGGAACAGTCTAAGCGAGGTGAATCACATGAAACGTAGATTAAGCGCAGTATTGCTTGCTCTTGGCCTGACCGTATCCGCACTTTCCACGGGCGTATATGCGGCAGAGACGGAAACAACGGCAGCAACCGAGCAGGTAACAGAGGCAAAGACCGAAGCAGCTACAGAGAAGGCAACAGAGGCGAAGACCGAAGCGGCTACGGAAAAAGCGACAGAGGCACAGACCGACGCGGCAGAAGCAGCAGCGGAGGAGGAGTTGACGGAGCTGGCATCAGAAGCGGCAGAGGCAGAATCTGTAGCAGCTGAGGCAGAATCAGAGTCTGAGACAGAAGCACTTTCTCAGGAAGAGCAGCAGAAGCAGTCGATGGCGCAGATGCTGACACAGTTTAATGATTGGACTGATGAGCAGCTGGATCAGATGTTGGAGAGCGATAATGCTTCCACAAAACTGATCGCAGCCAATTGGAGTTCCGTAAAAGAAGAAGTCGGCAACTTCGTAGAAGTAACAAGACTGGAGAGCAGTATGGCTGAGGATGGCTCTGCTTATATTGTTACCTGTCATGCAAAGTATGATAAGACAGGTGATACAGATGTTGTTGTTACATATGAATATAATATGAAGGATCAGAGTACTTCGATTGCATGGGATATCCAGTATTCTATGGGGCAGCTGATCGAGCGTGCAGGTCTGAATACCGTGATGGGTATCGGCATCGTATTCCTTGCACTTCTTTTCCTGAGCTTCCTGATCGGAAGACTTCACATCATTCCTGATCTGATCGAGAAGAAAGAAGCAGAAAAAGCACCGGTTGCACCGACAGCACCGGCACCTGTAGCAGCACCGGTTGTGGAAGAAGAGGAAGACCTGATGGATGACCTTGAACTGGTAGCCGTAATCACCGCAGCGATCGCTGCATCCGAGACAACGTCCGGTGACGGATTTGTTGTTCGTTCTATCAAAAAAGCAAACAGAAGAAATTGGCAGAGAGCCTAAAGACAGGAGGACATCAAAATGAAAAGCTATACAATCACAGTAAATGGTACTGCATATGACGTAACTGTAGAAGAAGGAACAGGAGCAGCAGCTCCGGCAGCAGCACCGAAGGCAGCTCCGAAAGCAGCACCGAAGGCAGCTCCGAAAGCAGCAGCTCCGGCAGCAGGCGGCGCAGGCTCCGTAAAGGTAACTGCTTCCGTACCGGGCAAGGTATTCAAGGTAGAGGCTAGCGTTGGACAGGCTGTAAAGAAGGGCGACAGCATCGTAATTCTTGAGGCTATGAAGATGGAGATCCCGGTTGTAGCTCCGCAGGACGGCACAGTAGCAAGCATCGATGTTGCAGCAGGCGCTGCAGTAGAGAACGGCGACGTTCTGGCTACTCTGAACTAATGATTTTGTGCGTCATGCCGGCGTGATTTGGATCCGGCAGACGAAAGTACAAACTGGGAGGTAAAAGAATGTCTTACGTAACAAATACGTTGGCGAACTTATGGGGACAGACGGCATTTCACAACCTTGAGATCGGAAACTACGTTATGATTCTGGTTGCATGTGTGTTCCTGTATCTGGCGATCAAACATGGTTTTGAGCCGCTTCTTCTTGTACCGATCGCATTTGGTATGCTGCTTGTCAATATCTATCCGGATATCATGGCTGAGCCTTACACCGATGCAGCTGGTATTGAGCATGCAGGCGGACTGCTTCATTATTTCTACATCATGGACGAGTGGTCTATCCTTCCGTCCCTGATCTTCATGGGTGTTGGCGCGATGACTGACTTTGGTCCGCTGATTGCAAACCCGATCAGCTTCCTGCTCGGCGCAGCAGCACAGCTTGGTATCTATGTTGCATACTTCCTTGCAATTGCACTTGGGTTCAATGGCAAGGCAGCAGCAGCAATCTCCATCATCGGTGGTGCAGACGGCCCGACTTCCATCTTCCTTGCAGGTAAGCTCGGACAGACGGCACTGATGGGACCGATCGCCGTAGCGGCATATTCCTACATGTCACTGGTGCCGATCATCCAGCCGCCTATTATGAAACTCCTCACTACGAAGGAAGAGCGTGAGATTAAGATGGAGCAGCTTCGTCCGGTATCAAAGCTGGAGAAGATTCTGTTCCCGATCATCATTACGATCGTTGTCTGCCTGCTTCTTCCGTCCACCGCTCCTCTGGTTGGTATGCTGATGCTTGGTAACCTCTTCCGTGAGAGTGGCGTGGTAAAACAGCTGACAGAGACAGCTTCCAATGCAATGATGTACATCGTTGTTATCCTGCTTGGTACTTCCGTAGGTGCAACGACATCCGCAGCTGCATTCCTGAACATGAACACGATCAAGATCGTTGTTCTTGGTCTGTGTGCATTTGCATTTGGTACCGCAGGCGGCGTACTGCTTGGAAAACTGATGTGCAAGCTTTCCGGCGGCAAGATCAACCCGCTGATCGGTTCCGCAGGTGTATCTGCCGTTCCGATGGCAGCCCGTGTATCTCAGAAGGTCGGTGCAGAGGCTGATCCGACGAACTTCCTTCTGATGCATGCGATGGGACCAAACGTTGCAGGAGTTATCGGTACTGCAGTAGCAGCCGGTACATTCATGGCAATTTTCGGAGTATGATGAAATCACTGTTTTGCAGCGATTCGATTATGTGGGCGGACTATAAAGGTCTGCTTTGACAGTGAACAGTTTATGGCGCCGTTTGGCGGCGCCATTCTATACAGGAGGAACAAAATGGCTGAACAGGCAAAAAAACCAATTAAGATTACTGAGACCATCCTTCGTGATGCGCATCAGTCTCTGATTGCAACACGTATGACGACAGAGCAGATGCTTCCGATCGTTGACAAGCTGGATAAAGTTGGCTATCATTCCGTAGAGTGCTGGGGTGGTGCGACTTTCGATGCATCCCTTCGTTTCCTGCATGAGGATCCGTGGGAGAGACTTCGTAAATTAAGAGCAGGCTTCAAGAATACGAAGCTGCAGATGCTGTTCCGTGGACAGAACATCCTGGGATATCGTCCGTATGCAGATGACGTAGTAGAGTATTTCGTACAGAAATCTATCGCAAACGGTATCGATATCATCCGTATCTTTGACTGTATGAATGATATGCGCAACCTTCAGACAGCAGTATCTGCTGCTAATAAGGAAAAGGGTCATGCTCAGGTAGCAATGTCCTATACACTGGGTGATGCTTATACCATGGAGTACTGGGTAAGCCTTGCAAAGCGTATCGAGGAAATGGGAGCAAACTCCATCTGTATCAAGGATATGGCTGGTCTGCTTCTTCCGTACAAGGCAACTGAGCTGGTAAAAGCACTGAAAGAGAACGTAAAGATCCCGATTCAGCTGCATACCCATTATACATCCGGTGTCGCTTCCATGACTTACATGAAGGCAGTAGAGGCTGGCGTAGACGTGATTGACTGCGCAATGTCTCCGTTTGCACTTGGTACTTCTCAGCCGGCTACTGAGGTTATGGTTGAGACCTTCAAGGGTACACCGTATGACACAGGCTTTGATTCCAAGCTTTTGGATGAGATTGCTGATTACTTCCGTCCGATGCGTGACGAGGCACTCAAGAGCGGTCTGCTCAATCCGAAGAACCTTGGCGTAAACATCAAGACGCTGCTGTACCAGGTACCGGGCGGAATGCTTTCCAACCTGACCTCACAGTTGAAGGATCTGCATGCAGAGGATAAGTACTATCAGGTACTGGAAGAGGTTCCGCGTGTACGTAAAGACCTCGGTGAGTGCCCACTGGTTACCCCGTCTTCTCAGATCGTAGGTACACAGGCTGTTATGAACGTTATCAATGGCGAGCGTTATAAAATGGTTCCGCAGCAGACAAAAGACGTTCTGTGCGGCAAGTATGGCGCAACGGTTAAACCGTTCAACAAAGAAGTACAGAAGAAGTGCATCGGCGATGCAGAAGTTATCACCTGCCGTCCGGCTGATTTGATCCCGGATGAGCTGGATACTCTGCGTGGTGAGATGGCTCAGTGGTCTGAGCAGGATGAGGACGTACTGTCCTACGCACTGTTCCCGCAGGTAGCTACTGACTTCTTCAAATACAGAGAAGCACAGCAGAAAAAGGTAGATCCGACCGTAGCGGATGAAAAGAATAAAGCTTATCCGGTTTAATCATACAGATAGGCAGAAATAAGACAGAGAGGCTGCCGCATTATGCGGCAGCTTTTTTGAGTAGGGTAAAAAGTAATAAAACAGGAAACAAAAATAATGAAATACTGAAAAGGGAAGACGGCATCATGCAGGAGGAGACACAAAGAGACAAAGTGAAAAATGAAAAAACAGAACCGAAAAATTCAGAAAAAGCATGCTACATTGTAGGAGCCGGAAGCTTTGAAAAACTGGATGGAATGCCACAGAAAGGAGATCTTGTGATCGCAGCGGATGGTGGTTATGCGTATCTGAAACAGCTTGGCATTTATCCGGATGTACTGCTTGGCGATTTTGATTCGCTGGAGTATGTGCCGGAGCATGAGCATATTTTGAAACATTCACCGATCAAGGACGATACGGATATGGCATTGGCCGTTTTTTATGCACAGGAAAGAGGATACCGGCTTTTTTATTTATATGGCGGTCTCGGCGGAAAGCGGCTTGATCATACGATAGCGAATGTTCAGTTGCTGACAAAACTTTCAAAAATGGGACAAAAAGCGTACCTGATCGGGGAAAATAGCGTAATAACAGCGCTGACAGAAGAGAGGATTTCTTTTGGGAAAGAGGCGCAGGGAATGATTTCTGTCTTCAGTATGACGGATCAGTCTTTTGGCGTATGGGAAAAAGGGCTGAAGTATACGCTGGAGAATGCCGAACTGAGAAATGACAGGGCGCTGGGGGTCAGCAATGAATTTATCGGCGAAAAGAGCAGTGTTGAAGTAAGAGAAGGAACACTTCTTGTAATGTGGGAAGAGCGAAACGGAATGCCGGAGCAAAGAGAGTCTTTGAAAAAAAGCAGTGGAGGAAACCGCTGTGACTGTTAAATCGGCGAAACATGCAGGGAAAGGAAGATAAATGGTATGGCAGAAAAGGGCAGGAAACGGACAGACATTATTTTTGATTTGTGGCTGCTTTTGGCTGGAACGGCGATCATTCTTCTTTCTATCCGAATAGTTCCGGCAGCTTATTTTGGAAAGATAAAGGATTTTGGGCTTGTATGCCTGGCACTGCTGGATATGCTTGGCGTTTTAATGATTCTGACTGGACGAAGCGACTGGGCAGGAATGAATGGAAGAAAGAAAAAAGGGCGTGCGCAGGCAGTACGCTTTCTACTTTCATTTTTGATTGGAACAGCAATTTATACAGCTTATTGCATTGCAGACAGATATTATTTTTTCTGGGGGACGGAGATCCGCGATGCGCTGATAGCCGGAGCAGCAGTCTGCATTTCTTTCTTTTTTGGGAGAAAGAAGGAATAAATTACAGAAAATCCGGGAAAGGTGACTTTTTCCTCTTGCATAATTTAGAAAATGGGCTATAATAAAACAAGTTCATTTAAAACTTATAAATATGCATATATATGCAGGGAGGTAAAAGTATGAAAAAGAGATTATTTGCACTTGTGCTGGCAGGATGCATGGCATGCTCTATGACTGCCTTTGCTGAAGAAAGTACGGAAACAACGACAGAAGAAAAGGTGGATCTGTCATCAGTGGAGACTGTTACGGACGGAAAGCTTACAGTTGCAACAAGCCCGGATTTCGCTCCGTATGAATTTTATGCAATCGATGAGGACGGTACACCATCGCTGGCCGGTTTTGATATGGCACTTGCGCAGTATATTGCTGATTATATGGGACTGGAGCTTGAGGTTGTTACGGTAGACTTTGACGGTGTACTGACTGAGCTGCAGACGAAATCAGTGGACCTTGGTATGGCAGGACTGTCACCGGATCCGGTGCGTGAAGCTGCGATGGATTTTTCCGATATTTACTATGAGGGAGGTCAGTCCCTTGTAACGGTGAAGGATAATGCAGATACGTATAATTCTACTGATGCAGTCAATGATCCATCCGTTTCTGTAGGAGCTCAGACCGGTTCGATCCAGCTTGATCTTGCACAGAAAAATTCCCCGGATGCAGATATCGTATCGCTTCCGAAGGTAACAGATATTATTTCTGAGCTGCTGGCAGGCAAACTGGATGCAGCTTATATTGAGACAGATGTGGCAAAGAGCTATCAGAAAAATTATCCGGATCTGGAGATCGTTGCAGATGTGCCATACGATGTAGTTGGATCCTCTATCGGTGTTTCCAAGGGAAATGAGGCGCTTCTTTCTGCTGTGAATGAGGCAATTGCAGCTGCGAAAGCAGACGGATCTTTGGAAGAGTACATTGCAGAAGCAAATGCACTTGCTTCCGGTGAAAAGTATGAAGGTCTTCTGGATGAAAACGGTGATGTTTCAGCAGAAACGGAAGCTGTAACAGAGTAAGATCATTTTATGGACACAGTCGTTGAAAGCTGTGTACTGGAAAAAGAGCAGAGAAATCCGGAAAAGAAAACGGAAGTTGCTCAAAGAAAGCTGCTGCACGATGTGATTCAGGCTGAATGTAGCAGCTTTTTGCAGCGCTGTGAAAAATTGGGAACAGACAGAAAGAGAAAGGGTATAAAATGGACAGTTTTATCAAATTAAGTAATTTTTCATTGATTGCGCCGTATGCAGAGCTGTTCCAGCAGGGACTGCTGGTTACAGTTCTGCTTTCAATGTTTACGGTGGCAATAGGATTTTGCATTGCACTTCTGCTGGCACTGATGAGGCTGTCCGATTTTCGGCCGCTTCGTTTCCTTGGACTTGACAGGGAAGGACATCCAAGGGATGGAGGTGTGCTGACGGTGATCAGCCGCTTTAATCCGCTGAGCTTTCTTGCGACTGCGTACGTGGAAATACTTCGTTCCACACCGGTTATTGTTCAGATTTTTATTATTTATTACGGTGTGTTCAGCATGATTCAGCTTCCATCATTTCGGTTATTCGGATTTATTAAATTTGATCGTTTTTTTCCTGGTGTAGTTGCACTTGGAATGAATTCCGGCGCGTATCTGTGCGAAATTATGCGGTCCGGCATTCAGTCAATTGACGGAGGACAGACGGAGGCCGCAAGATCTCTTGGTCTTTCGCAGGCACAGAATCTGCGTTATATCATTTTGCCGCAGGCATTGAAAAATATTCTTCCGGCAATTGCAAACGAATTCGTAGTAATTATTAAAGAGTCTGCAATTACTTATACGATCGGTGTACAGGATATTATGTCGGCTGTAAATGCAGTGAAAGGAGCAACCTTTGTTATCATCGAGCCGCTTCTTGTTGCAACTGCGATATATTTCTGCCTGTGCTTCCCGACCTCGAAGCTGATTGCGTACTTTGAAAGGAGAATGAGCCGTGGAGACAAGAGATAGTCTAATCCAGGTAACGGATTTGAAAAAGCACTATAAAATGGGCACGATCAAGGCACTTGACGGGGTGACAACGACAATTCACAAAGGTGATGTCATGGTAGTGATCGGACCATCCGGTTCCGGAAAATCTACGTTCCTGCGCAGCCTCAATCTTCTGGAAGAACCAACCGGCGGTTCAATCGTGTTTGAAGGTGTGGACATTACAAAGAAAAAGTATAAAAATGCAGAGGGAAAAACGGTAAAGCTTGACATTGACGGACTTCGTCAGAAGATGGGGATGGTTTTTCAGCATTTCAATCTTTTTCCGCATATGACAATTCTGGAAAATATGGTTCTGGCGCCGATGAAGGTGCGTGGAATGGACAGAGCGGAAGCAGAAAAGAAAGCAAGGATCCTTCTGGAGAGAGTTGGACTTGCTGATCGTGCGGATGCATATCCGATTCAGCTTTCAGGCGGACAGAAGCAGCGAGTTGCGATTGTACGTGCGCTTGCAATGGAACCGGAGGTTATGCTTTTTGATGAACCGACTTCGGCGTTGGATCCGGAAATGGTCGGAGAAGTGCTTGATGTTATGAAGGAGCTTGCAAAAGAAGGCATGACGATGGTCTGCGTGACGCATGAGATGGGATTTGCACGTGAGGTTGGGAATCGTGTACTTTTCATGGCAGACGGAAAACTGCTTGAGGAGGGGACACCGGAACAGATTTTTGAACACCCCAGCAACCCGCGGTTACAGGATTTTCTGTCGAAGGTGTTGTAAAAACGGAAAGAATCAGGTAAGATAAAGGCTGTCGGAAGCTCCGGCGGCCTTTTATAATATTCAGTGCGTATTCTTTGTTTCAGTGCAATACAGAAAAAAGAAACAGGAACTAGTGGCAGGAGGCAGGAAGAAGGAGGAGAAGGAGAGAATGCAGGAGAACATGCAGGAGAACATGCAGAGAGAAAAAAAGACAGCAGTTGAGGCAATTGAGAAAAAGGCTGCGCTTATAGGTGAGGTAGCAGATCGTATCTGGGATTATGCGGAATTATCGCTTCAGGAGGTGTGTTCTGCTGCCTTGTACTGCGAAGTGCTGGAAAAAGAAGGATTTGAGGTAAAAAAGGGAATTTGCGGGATTGAAACGGCATTTTCCGCGTCATATGGAAGCGGACGGCCGTTGATTGGGATTCTGGCAGAATACGATGCACTTTCCGGTTTGTCGCAGGAGGCAGGAGGTTTGGAGCGGAAAGAGCTTACCCTTGGTGGAAACGGACATGGATGCGGACATAATCTGCTTGGCGCAGGTGCGCTTGCGGCAGCAATTGGTATAAAAGCATTTTTAGAACAAAGTGCGTGTGCCGGTACGGTGATCCTGTACGGTTGTCCGGGAGAAGAAGGAGGGGCTGCAAAAGCGTTCATGGCGCGGGACGGCGTATGGCGGGATCTGGATGCGGCGCTGACGTGGCATCCGGAGGATGTCAATGAAGTGGAGACAGGCTCTTCAAATTCCTGTATTCAGGTGCAGTATAAATTTACCGGTGTGGCTTCCCATGCATCAGGGGCGCCGGAAAAAGGGCGAAGCGCACTCGATGCGGTGGAGCTGATGAATATCGGTGTACAGTTTTTGCGGGAGCACATGAGTGACCGGGCAAGAATTCACTACGCAATTACCAATGCGGGAGGCTGCAGCCCGAATGTGGTTCAGCCAAGGGCGGATGTTTTGTATATGGTACGTTCCAATCATGTTTCAGAGGCCGTTCAGCTTCAGGAGCGCGTAGATCGGATCGCAGAAGGCGCGGCGCTTATGACAGATACGACATTTGAACGGAAATTTATTGACGGCCTGGCCGACACGGTGACGAATCATACGCTGGAACGGGTTTTGTATCATAATTTCAGTGAGCTTGGAGTACCGCAGTATACGAAAGAAGAGTTAGACTATGCAGATGCGTTGGTAAAAACGTATCCGGGAAGTAATGAAATTCCGGGCGTGGCAGCTGAAAATGATGAGGTACTGCGCGAGAAAGTTGCAGCCCTTCAAAAGGAGTACGGCCACGCAATGAATGCATTTCTGGCGCCGTTGTATCAGGGGGAGGCTTTTAAGGCAGGCTCTACGGATGTCGGGGATGTCAGCTGGCTGACACCGACGGCACAGATCCATGTGGCGGCCTGGCCAAATGGCTGTCCGGGGCATAGCTGGCAGAATGTTGCCTGCGACCGGACGGAAATCGGCCACAAAGCAGCAGTGCATGCCGGCAAAGTGCTGGCAGCATCCGCAGTAGAGCTTTTCCTGCATCCGGAAATTCTGGCTGAAGCAAGAAAAGAATTCGAAAAGCGCACGGCAGAAGGGTATACCTGCCCGATTCCTGCAGATGCAGTACCGGTGATTCCGGACTAATACATCATAGGAAGAGTATTAAGCACAGAAAGGTTCTGATGGTACATAAAATGAAAAAGGAGAGAAGAATGGAAAAAGTAAGACAGTCATTGATACATTTCTTTTCGGTACTGCTTTTGTTGATGGTGATCTGTATTTTGCCGGCCGGCCGGGCAGATGCGGCAGCGCGGATCAGGGGTATCGACGTATCTCGGTATCAGGGAACGATCAACTGGAAGGCGGTAAAACAGGATGGCGTTAAATTTACCATGATCGGTGTCGGATATGTCATCAATGGTCAGGAACAAAGCGATCCGAAATTTGAATACAATATTCGCAATGCGATCAAGAATAACATTAACGTTGGTGTGTATATATATTCACATGCACATAATGTGAAAGAGGCAGAAAAGGAAGCGGAGTTCGTATTAAAACAGATCAGAGGATATAAGATATCGTATCCGGTGGCATTTGATATCGAAGATGAAATCCACATGAAGCTGACAACGAAACAGCGTACGGATATCACACTGGCGTTTCTCAGAAAAATTGAGGCAGCCGGGTATTATCCGATGATTTATGCAAGTCAGAACTGGCTGCACGAACGGATGGATCTGAGCCGTCTGACAAGATATGACAAATGGGTGGCAAGATGGGCATCCTCCGTGGAGTTCAGTCCGACCTCCATGTGGCAGTACAGCAGTACCGGGCGCGTAAAGGGAATCAGCACAGCAGTGGATCTGGATTATGACCTTCGTGATTATACGAAGATTATCCGGCCGCGTACACAGCCTGGAACAGCGGAGAAGGAAACGCCGGGCTGGCATAAGGATGATTCCGGTATCTGGTATGTAAAGGCAGACGGAAGCCGGGTGATCGGCACCAAAATGACAATTGACGGAAAGACGTATTACTTTGATTCATCGGGCTATCGTACAAGTGGCTGGCAGAAGATCGGAAAATACTATTATTATTTCAGTTATCAGACCGGTGCAATGCGGAAAACATCAGGCTGGTTTCAGATCAACGGAAAGACGTATTATCTGAATAAGACCGGTGCAAGGCAGACGGGCTGGCTGAAGGTCGGAGGGGATACGTATTATCTGAATGCAGCCGGAGTAAAGCAGACAGGTTGGCTGAAGTTAAATGGAAGAAAGTATTTCCTGAAATTGAAAACCGGAAAGCTTCATAAGGGCTGGCTGAAATATCAGGGAAAAACCTTCTATTTTGCACAGCAGGACGGACGGATGCGTACAGGCTGGCTGACATTCGGAACGAAAAAATATTATATTGCAAAGAATGGAAACCGGGCGGCAGGATGGACGCAGATCGGAGGCAAATGGTATTACTTCAATAAAAAGGATGGCGTGATGAAGCGCAGCTGCAAGGTGGGAAAATATATTTTTGATGCAGATGGTGTATGCCGGAATTATAAGTAGTACCCGTTGCGTTTCAAAGAAGTGCGTGCTATAATACATTGCCGGGAGAGTCGTGAAAAGTGGCCGATATCCGTTCTGCTAAGACGACAGATCAGACAGCAGTGAAAAACAGCGGATTGTAAGCACTATTCGGTTATGAGCAAGTAGCGAAGCGGATTGCGAATATCCGCTTGACATGAATTTCCCGGTATCAGAGATGAAAACAGTGACTGCCGGGTGGCGGTCCGGTTACAAGACAGATAAGGAGAACAAAGATGAGTAAAATTCCTGTAGTTTTAATGATTCTTGATGGATATGGATTAAATGAGAAGACCGAAGGCAATGCAATTGCGCTTGCAAAGACTCCGGTTATGGATGAGCTGATGGCGGACTATCCGTTTGTAAAAGGAAATGCAAGCGGTCTTGCAGTCGGACTTCCGGATGGACAGATGGGAAATTCTGAGGTAGGTCATTTAAATATGGGAGCCGGCCGCATTGTATATCAGGATCTGACGAGAATTACGAAAGAAATTGAGGACGGAGATTTCTTTGAAAATACAGAGTTAAAGCGTGCAATGGAGAATGCAAAGGAGAACGGTACAGCGCTTCATATGTACGGACTGCTTTCTGACGGCGGCGTACACAGCCATATTACACACGTATATGCGCTGCTTGAGATGGCAAAACGCTATGGCCTGACGAAGGTTTATGTTCACTGCTTCCTCGACGGAAGAGACACACCGCCTGCATCAGGAAAAGATTATGTACAGCAGCTTTCTGATAAAATGCAGGAGATCGGAGTCGGTGAGATTGCAACTGTGATGGGCCGTTATTATGCGATGGATCGTGACAACCGCTGGGATCGTGTTGAAAAGGCATATCGTGCGATCGCGTACGGAGAGGGCGATCAGGCAGCTTCCGGTGTAGAGGCGGTTGCAAATTCATATGCAAAAGAAGTAACAGATGAGTTTGTTGTTCCGACTGTGGTAATGAAAGACGGAAAGCCTGTTGCAACTGTTCAGGACGGAGATTCTGTAATCTTCTTTAATTTCCGCCCGGATCGTGCAAGAGAAATTACCCGTACATTCTGCTGCGATGAGTTTGACGGATTTGACCGCGGAGCACGCAGAAATGTTGTTTACGTATGCTTTACAGAGTATGATGTGACAATTCCGAACAAGACGGTTGCATTTAAGAAGATTACTCTTACGAATACATTCGGAGAGTATCTGGCAGCAAACCACATGACTCAGGCGAGAATTGCCGAGACAGAGAAGTATGCACATGTAACCTTCTTCTTTAACGGCGGTGTGGAAGCTCCAAATGAGGGAGAGGATCGTATCCTTGTAAAATCTCCGAAGGTGGCAACGTATGACTTGCAGCCGGAAATGAGTGTTTATGAGGTATGCGAAAAGGTAACCGGTGCGATTACATCCGGAAAATACGATGTAATTATCACGAATTTTGCAAACCCGGATATGGTTGGTCATACCGGTGTGATTCCTGCAGCGGTGAAAGCAATTGAAGCAGTTGATGAGTGTGTCGGAAAGGTTGTCGCAGCGGTAAAAGAAACAGGTGCGAAGCTCTTTATCTGTGCGGATCACGGAAACGCAGAGCAGATGATCGACTACGAAACAGGTGCGCCGTTTACTGCCCATACTACGAATCCGGTTCCGTTTATTCTTGTGAACTGTGATCCGAAATATACATTGCGCGAGGGCGGTCGCCTGGCAGATATTATTCCGACACTGATCGAACTGATGGGCATGGAGAAGCCGGCTGAGATGACAGGAGAGTCTCTGTTGGTGGAACGCAGATAAGCATTCCCCACTTCAAGTGCGCGGAGCACAGAAAAAACACATATTTCTTATCTTCTTTTCACATTTCCGTCACAAAGATTGCGTATAGTGGAAGAAATCAAATGAGAACAGGAAAGGGGATTTTTCCATGAAAGAGCATAGAGAGAACGGTGAAAAGAAATTCGAAAAGAAAAACAGAAAAATAAATGCATGGCGTCGTTATGGCGCCATTATGATGGCTGGTGTACTGATGGCCGGTGCCGCCGCTTCTTCCGTATATGCCGGAACGGTGCAGGCGGAGGAAGAAACGGAGGCTCAGACCGAGAAGCGTGTAACCTTAAATGTTGCAGGCGATAAGAAGGAAGATACAAAGGACGGGGAAGAAACGGAAACTGAAACCGAAACGGAAACAGAAACCGAAACCGAAACGGAAACAGAAACCGAAACGAAAGAGACGTTTGAGTCGATTGAAGAGGCTGAATCTTCTGATACGGATGGAATTGTGACAACCGATGTTTCAGCAGTAGTGGAAAACTGCATGCCATCGATTGTCGCGATTACAACGAAGTCTGTTGAGGAGATTGAGACATATTATTATGGCACACAGGAGTATGAAGTAAGTGCGGCTGCATCCGGTATTATTATTGCACAAAATGAAGATGAGCTGCTGATCGCGACAAACAGTCATGTGGTAAATGGAACAAGTGAGCTGAATGTCTGCTTTACAGTCGATGCGGAAGATCCGGAGGATCTTGTGGCACCGGCGAAGATAAAGGGAATGGACAAGGCAAATGAACTGGCAGTTGTGGCTGTGCAGCTTTCTGATATTCCAGAGGAAGTAAGATCACAGCTTCGAATTGCAAAACTGGGCAGTTCAGAGGATCTGAAGGTTGGCCAGGCAGCAGTAGCAATTGGAAATGCACTTGGTTACGGTCAGAATGTTACAAGTGGTATCATCAGCGCATTAAACAGATCGCTTACGATTGATGATTTCTCTAAAGAAGTGATCGTGACGGATGCTGCAATTAATTTCGGAAACAGCGGCGGAGCACTTCTTAATGCAAAGGGTGAGGTAATCGGCATTAATGTGGCAAAAGAGGCCGGTCAGGCAAGTGACAGCATCGGATATGCAATTCCGATCGATACAGCGATTCCGATCCTGAATGAATTAGTGAACCGTGAGACCAGAGATCAGCTTGACAACAGTGAACGTGGTTATATGGGAGCAACCGTAATAAACGTTTCTGATGATGCAAAGGATCTTTACAATATGCCGGAGGGAGCTTTTGTGTATGAAGTAACCAGCGGTTCTGCGGCAGAGGCGGCAGGTATCAAGAAAGGCGATATCATCACGAAATTTGATGGTATGACCGTTTCAAGTTCGACAGACCTGATTGACAAAATGAGTTATTACAAGGTCGGCGAGACTGTGACAGTAGAAGTCCAGACTGCAAACGGCGGCGACTATGAAGCACGTGAAGTAGAGATTACATTGCAGGAGGGTGGAGCTGCAGCCCAGGATGATATGGAAAGTCAGGAGGATTCTTCTTTGGAGGATTCTCAGGATGAATTCGGAAGTGATGAAAACTTCTTTCAGATGATTCCGGACATTGGTTCAATAAGATAAGCGAGGATTCCATTTTTCCTCGATGAAATACGAAAACGAAGAGATAAAGCAGGGCGTCAGCCCTGCTTTTGTCTGTTCGGAAAAAACAGGAATTTACACCTGAATCGAGTGAAAAAAATTCTGCGGGACATACTGCTTATAAAAGAGTGAGATGTTAACGCAGGAGGTTTTTTATGTGTAATTATATGGCGATTACAGATGTGTTTGCGCGGGAAATTCTGGATTCAAGAGGAAATCCTACGGTAGAAGTGGAAGTTATGACGGAAGACGGAAGTGTTGGAAGAGCAGCAGTTCCGTCCGGTGCCTCGACGGGAGAATATGAAGCTGTGGAACTGCGGGATGGCGGAAAACGGTACGGCGGACTTGGAGTAGAGCAGACCTGCCATTTTGTAAATACACAGCTTGCGGATGCGATACTGGGAGAAAATGTCTATGCACAGCGTACAATTGACCGGATTTTATGCAGAGAAGATGGAACGCCATCAAAAAAGCGGATAGGAGCTAATGGAATTCTGGGCGTGTCGATGGCGACAGCAGCAGCCGGCGCCAGATCGGCAGAGCTGCCGCTGTTCCGGTATCTTGGAGGTATCTGTGCAAACCGTTTGCCAGTACCGATGATGAATATTTTAAACGGGGGCTGCCATGCGGATAATACGGTGGATCTGCAGGAATTTATGATTATGCCGATCGGAGCGAGCGGATATGCGGACGGTCTGCGGATGGGGGCTGAAATTTATCATGCACTGAAAAATTTGCTGCGAGAGTTGGGACTTGGAACAGGGATAGGAGATGAAGGAGGGTTTGCGCCGGATATTCCGGATGCAGATGCTGCGCTTTCTCTGATTTGCAAAGCAGTGCAAAGAGCTGGATATGAATTGGAAAAAGATATCGTAATTGCGCTTGATGTAGCAGCCAGTGAATTGTATCAAAAGGAAACCGGGCAATATTATTTCCCGGGAGAAAGCCGCCAAAAAGGCAGAGAAGTAAGCCGGAACACGGAAGAGATGATCAGATATCTGGAAGATTTATGCAGCCGTTTCCCTATCCGTTCAATTGAAGACGGGCTGAATGAAGATGACTGGGAGGGATGGACAGAACTGACGCGGCGCATTGGAACGCGGATTCAGCTGGTAGGCGATGATTTGTTTGTAACAAATACCGGGCGTTTAAAAGAAGGAATTGCGAATAAAGCGGCAAATGCGGTGCTGGTGAAGGTGAATCAGATCGGAACACTGACGGAGGCATTTGATGCGATAGATATTGCCAGACAGAATGGCTATCGCTGTATTCTATCACATCGCTCCGGCGAAACGGAGGATACAGCGATTGCAGATATTGCGGTGGCTTTTGCGGCCGGTCAGATCAAGACAGGAGCGCCGTGCAGGAGCGAACGGGTGGCAAAATACAATCAGCTGCTTAGAATTGAAGATACAATTGGCTTTGGCGCCGTGTATGGTTCACCGTTTGAATAAAAACGCAAAAAACAGTTGAAATCTCTCTGGTCCTGTGTTAGACTGAACATGTTTGACGTAGGAGGTGTAGTGTACCGTGAGAACTTTTATTACCATTATTTTTGTGTTGGTATGCATTGCATTGACGGTGGTTGTTCTGGCTCAGCAGGGAAAAGATGCGGGGCTGGGTGCGATCGGTGGTATCGGAGATACTTACTGGAGCAAAAACAAATCACGTTCCATGGAAGGAAAGCTGGTTCGGTTTACAACGATTCTTGCCGTATTATTTATTGTACTTGCCGTTGTTTTGAATTTGAATTTCTAAATCACGGTTTAGCCGAAGCAGGAAAAAAACTGTTCGGTTGAGGGGCAGGAAGCAAAGCAGATTGGAAAATATCTGCTTGATGAAGTGAAGGCAGAGCGTTTGGAGTACTGCCGTTTTGAACCTGTGTTTTCAAAGAGACGGAGGACTGATGCAGATGCACCGGTCCTTTTCTTTTTTATCAAGTAGTGAAGCGGATTGCGAATATTCGCTTTGACGGAGATGAATAAGGAAAAGCAGGGAACGGATCATAGTACAGAATAATACAGAGCAACCGTACAGAATAATACAGAGCAACCGTGCAGAATATATTGAAGGACAATGCACAGAGGAATTACACGCAGAATAACGCTGGCGTGTTTATATGAAAAAAACGAATGGAAAAAAACAGAGAGAAAAAGATGAAACAGACAGAAGAACAATTTGAACGCCGGAAAAAGGTAATTCATGATATGTTGTGTGACAGGCAGTATGTGCCGATGAAATTGAAAGAGATGGCGATGCTGCTGCAGATACCAAAGGAGAATCGGCAGGAACTGAAAGATGTGCTGGATGCACTGATCATGGAGGGGAAGGCAGAAGTATCTTCGAAGGGAAAATACCGAAAGTCCACGGCAAAGTATGTGGTGGGACGATTTATTGCGCATCCGCGCGGATTTGGATTTGTGGAAGTGGAAGATCGGGAGGATGATATTTTTATTGCAGAAGATCACATCGGAGGGGCGCTGCATGAGGATACGGTGCAGGTACTGTTGCTTCCGCCTTCAGCAGGAAAGCGTCAGGAGGGCGCTGTGGTTCGCATTCTGGAGCATGGGATTCATGAACTCATCGGTACGTATCAGAAGGGACGCGGCGGATATGGATTCGTTCTTCCGGATAATCAGCGCATTACCACAGATATCTTCATTGCCCAGGAACATAGTAAAGATGCAGTAAACGGCCATAAGGTAAAGGTGGAGATCATTTCATACGGTGATAAGGAGCATAAGCCGGAGGGAAAAGTGACAGAGGTGATCGGCCATATTCAGGAGCCGGGAACAGATATTTTATCGGTCGTGTATGCGTATGATCTTCCGAATGAATTCCCGGAAAAAGTGATGCGTCAGGCAGAACGTGTTCCGGAAAAGGTACAGGAGAGTGACCTGGAGGGAAGAACGGATCTGCGTAAGATGCAGATGGTAACGATTGACGGGGAGGATGCGAAGGACCTTGATGATGCCGTTTCACTTACGTTTGACGGTGAGCATTACCATTTGGGTGTGCATATCGCAGATGTGGCAAATTATGTTCAGGAAAAAAGTGCGCTGGATCGAGAAGCACTGGTGCGCGGAACGAGTGTGTATCTTGCAGACCGGGTGATTCCGATGCTTCCGAAGCGGCTTTCAAACGGAATCTGTTCTCTGAATGCAGGAGAGGACCGGTTGGCGTTGAGTGTGCTCATGGAGATCGATGAAAAGGGAACGGTTCTGTCACATGAGATCGTAGAGTCAGTGATCTGTGTTGACCGGAGAATGTCGTATACAGAAGTAAAAAAGATTCTGGAAGATCAGGATGAGGAATTGCGTGCGAAATGCCGGGATCTGGTGCAGATGTTTGAGCAGATGAAAACGCTTTCCGGTATTTTAAGGGAAAAACGAAGAAAAAGAGGAGCAATTGACTTTGATTTTCCGGAAGCAAAGGTTATTTTGGATGAAAAAGGTATTCCTGTTGAGATTCGTGCATATGAGCAGAATACCGCAACAAAGCTGATCGAAGATTTTATGCTGGCGGCAAATGAAACGGTGGCAGAAGATTTTTACTGGCAGCAGATTCCGTTTCTTTATCGGACGCATGATACTCCGGAACCGGAGCGTATCCGTCAGCTGTCGTCCTTTACGGCAGGTTTCGGGTATGGGCTGAAGGGGGTTTCTGACGAGGTTCATCCAAAGGAGATCCAGAAGCTGCTTGAAAAAATCGAAGGTACGCCGGAGGAACGGATGGTCAGCCGTCTGGCGCTGCGTTCCATGAAGCAGGCGCAGTATACACCGGAGTGCAGTGGCCATTTCGGGCTTGCGGCAAAGTATTATTGTCATTTTACTTCGCCGATCCGCCGTTATCCGGATCTTCAGATTCACCGTATCATTAAGGAAGTGCTGCGTGGGCGTATGAAAGAAGAGCGGATCACACATTATGCAGAACTTTTACCTGCTGTGGCAGAGCAGTGCAGTCAGACGGAACGCAGAGCAGATGAAGCAGAGCGCGAAACGGTTAAAATGAAGAAAGCGGAATATATGGAGCGGCATATCGGAGAAACGTATGATGCAGTCGTATCCGGAATCACATCTTACGGAATTTATGCGGAGCTTCCGAACACGGTGGAAGGGCTGATCCACGTAAGCAGAATGTATGATGATCGTTATTATTACAAAGAAGAAACGTATGAAATGTATGGAATTGATACAGGTCGGGTTTTCCGGCTTGGCGATCCCGTTCGCGTACGTGTGATCGGCGCAGATAAGATGCAAAAGACCATAGATTTTGAGCTTGCGGAAGAGCTGGACTTTTAACCTGGTACATCGTTATTTTGCACGCAGGTCGCAAAGCGACTGCGTTCATGAGCAAATAGCGAAGCGGATTGCGAATGTCCGTTTTACAACGATGTGCCGGTTCAGAGGGAAACGGAATTCAGAATGATCTGGTTTGACAGGGGGTAAGAAAAATGGCAGATGCAGGAAAGCTGATAGCAAATAATAAAAAGGCGTACCATGATTATTTTATTGAAGAAAAGTATGAGGCGGGAATTTCGCTGCATGGTACAGAAGTAAAGTCCCTTCGAATGGGAAAATGCAGTATCAAAGAGTCCTTTATCCGTATTGAAAACGGAGAAGTGCTGATTTATGGCATGCATATCAGCCCGTACGAAAAAGGAAATATTTTTAATAAAGATCCGCTCCGGGTGAAAAAATTGCTGCTGCACAAAAAAGAAATCAATAAAATGCTTGGAAAGATCGCAGAAAAAGGATATACACTTGTGCCGCTGCGTGTCTACTTTAAAGGCAGTCTTGCGAAGGTAGAGATTGGACTGGCAAAAGGAAAGAAGCTGTACGACAAGCGTCAGGATATTGCGAAGAAGGATCAGAGGCGTGAGGCTGAGAAGGAATTTAAGGTACGGAATCTGTACTAGTGTACTGTATCACTCACATTTGGCCTAATGGCTTGTCTGAATTTCCATCTGCTGCCCACTCCCTTGTCTGCGAATCCGATTACACAGATGAAATAGCCTCGGCGTAGCCCGCTGCAAGCACAGAACAGAATAAAAATCCGGTTGACAACGGAACATAAAGTCTATATACTAAAATATAGGCAAAAAATACGGAGCAACAATTGCTCCGCCAGATTCCCGGGCTAGTAAAGGTTTCGACGGGGGTTATGAAGCTGGAGAAGCTATCCGCAGGTGATGCGTCAAATCACAAATTAAAATTAAACGCTGAAGATAATTTAGCATACGCTGCCTAATGGCAGCTGTCTGACACAGAGCACCTGCACTTTGTGACCCAGGCATCGATGATGCAGGAAACGACGTATGTTAAGCTTTGCGCATGCGGGCGTATTATGAAGCTACTGAAAGCAGAAGGCTGTCTGTTGTCGTCTGCCGGAGGGAATGTCAAATAACCGACTATGATAGTAGAAGGACAGTGGACTGGCTTTCGGACACGGGTTCGACTCCCGTCTAGTCCAGCATCAATATCATAAAGGGACCCGCTCGAAGAGCGGGAGGAGCTTTATGATTTGCAGACGCCGCGAACGAAGTTCGTAAAAAGATACGTCTGCCCACGTATTTTATTTTTCAGAAAATGAGCTGTAACTTGAAAGAGGTTACAGCTTCTTTTTTGCGGTGGATAATTTTTCTGGATACGCATAAAATCAGCCGTTTTCCGGAATGATTATAGAATTAAAAAATGTACCCTGGAGTATTTGCGCAAAATCAGGCACAAAGAGATTCCGGACGTACATGGAGTACAAGGGAGGAGAATTAAGATGAATCTTGACAAATTTTTTCATCTGAAGGAGAATCACACAGATGTAAAAACAGAGATTATGGCGGGAATTACCTCATTTATGACGATGGCGTATATTCTTGCTGTAAATCCGAATATTCTGGCGGCTGCCGGAATGGATCATGGTGCAGTATTTACTGCGACTGCAGTGGCAGCATTTATAGGAACGCTGTGTATGGCATTGTTTGCAAATTATCCATTTGCGCTTGCTCCGGGAATGGGATTAAATGCGTATTTTGCATACACGGTTGTGCTGGGAATGGGATATTCCTGGCAGATAGCGCTTGCTGCTGTACTTACAGAAGGTATTGTATTTATTTTGCTTTCGTTGTTTAATGTGCGAGAGGCAATTTTTAATGCGATTCCGTTTAATCTGAAAAAAGCGGTCAGCGTCGGCATAGGACTGTTTATTACATTTATCGGTCTGCAGAATGCTAAAATTGTCATCGGAAGTTCGACACTTTTGAGTCTGTTTTCACTGGATGGTTATAATGCAACTTTAAGCGGAGAAGTACAGGCAACCTGGAGTGATGCGGGAATCACAGTGCTGCTTGCAATTGTCGGCGTGATTATTACTGCAATTCTGGTAGCAAAAAATGTAAAAGGAAATATTCTCTGGGGGATCCTGATCACCTGGCTGCTTGGTATTATTTGCCAGCTGACAGGCGTGTATGTACCGAGTACAGAGCTTGGCTTTTACAGTCTGCTTCCGGATTTTTCGGCAGGTGTTTCAATCCCGAGTATTGCCCCGATCTTTGCAAAATTCAGCCTGCAGGGTATTTCTGTTCTGGAATTTATCGTGATTGTGTTTGCATTTCTGTTTGTTGATATTTTTGATACACTCGGAACGCTGATCGGTGTGGCTTCCAAAGCCGATATGCTGGATGAAAATGGAAAGCTTCCGCGGATCAAGGGAGCGTTGATGGCAGATGCGATTGGAACCACAGCAGGTGCAGTGCTTGGTACCTCCACAGTTACAACATTTGTGGAAAGTGCTTCCGGTGTTTCGGAAGGAGGACGTACCGGTCTTACCTCTCTGACGACAGGTATTCTTTTCCTGCTGTCGTTGTTCCTCTCACCGATCTTCCTTGCAATTCCGTCCTTTGCGACTGCTCCGGCATTGATTATCGTTGGATTTTATATGCTTGGTGCGGTGACGGAAATTGATTTTAAGGATGCGGCAGAAGGAATCCCGGCATTTATTTGTATTATTGCAATGCCGTTCTTCTACAGCATTTCTGAGGGAATTGCAATGGGAGTCATCTCTTATGTTGTGATCAATCTTGTAACCGGGAAGAAGAAAAAGGTCGGACCGGTGATGGCGGTGCTTGCCATATTATTTGTATTAAAATATATTCTGATGTAACTACAGTGATTTCGGAAATATGACGGTCAGGTTGCGAGAATCTGGTGCTGAGCTGCTGAAATATTCAGGTTGCGATTTGCTGTAGTCAACGAGAGGATCGTTTTTTTCTGCTGATGGCAAAAAGAAACGATCCTTTTTGCTGCAGTAGTATCTCTGAAACGGGTAAGACGGAATCGCTGTTTTATTTTCAGAAGTAAGAGAGAGCGGAAAAGGACTGCAAATATCGAGGGGGTACTGGACAGCAGAAACGGAGAATGGTAGAATAACGGGTGAATTGCGGAAATTGCGGAAATATAAAACGAAAGAAGGAAGCTTCATGAGTGAACAGAGAAAAAAAAGACGTTTTCGCCTGACCACACAGGAATATTATTCAGAAGCATTCTGTACGAGTGCGTTTCTTGCATTGTCTGGAGGTTTTCAGGATGCGTATACGTATAATTGCAGAGACGGCGTTTTTTCCAATGCGCAGACGGGTAATATTGTGCTGATGAGTCAGCATCTGATGCAGGGCAAATGGGGAATGTGTGCACGTTATTTAGTGCCGGTTGCTGCATTTGCAATTGGGGTACTGATTTCGGAGCAGATTCAGCATCGCTTTAAATATGCCAAGAAACTGCACTGGAGACAGGGAATACTCCTTGCGGAGATGGCAATTCTTCTTATCGTTGGTTTTATTCCGACCTCCTTAAATATGGCAGCGGCGGTCCTTGTTTCTCTTGCATGTGCCATGCAGGTACAGACCTTTCGGAAAGTGGGAGGTTATTCTTATGCAAGTACAATGTGCATTGGAAATCTCCGTGGCGGAACAGAAGCACTTTCCGTTTATCTGCGTGAGCATAAGAAGGGACAGCTGCGGCAGGCAGCCTATTATTTTGGTGTGATTTTTATGTTTGCAGTCGGCGCGGGGGTAGGAGGTGTCCTTTCCATTCATTACGGAATTCGTGTGATCTGGATTTCCTGTATTTTGCTTTTATTCAGTTTCTTTTTGATGGAGCTGGATCGATCCGTCTGACGGAATTTATGTATAGACAGAGAATCATGCAGAAAAAAGAATCCGGTAAGGTTCAAAAAGGTGAAGTACAAAGAAATACTGCATAAAAGACACAGAATAGACAAAAAAACAAGGTATGATGAAGCAGAGAAAAAGGATGAAGAGAGAAATCCTTTTAGAAACGATCTGAAAAGCAGTTTGTAAGAATGAGCGGAGGAAATGAGTATGGAACGACTGAAGATTCTTGTGGTGGATGACGAGAGCAGAATGCGCAAGCTGGTGCGTGACTTTCTGGTAAAAAAGGATTTTGAAGTGCTGGAAGCCGGAGACGGAGCAGAGGCAGTGGATGTGTTTTTTGATACGAAGAATATTGCACTTGTGATTCTGGATGTGATGATGCCGAAGATGGATGGCTGGCAGGTATGCCGTGAGATCCGTGCGTATTCAAAGGTGCCGATCATTATGCTGACTGCAAAAAGCGATGAGCGGGATGAGCTGCTTGGGTTTGAACTTGGTGTGGATGAGTATATTTCCAAACCATTCAGTCCGAAGATCCTGGTGGCGCGTGTAGAAGCAATCCTTCGAAGAACGAGCGGACTTACAGCGGACGATGTACTCCGGGCAGGCGGGATCGAGATGAATAAGGCCGCACATGAGGTAACGATCGACGGAAAGCCGGTTGATTTAAGCTACAAGGAATTTGAACTTCTGACTTATTTTATGGAAAATCAGGGTATTGCACTTTCCAGGGAGAAGATTTTGAACAGCGTCTGGAATTATGATTATTTCGGGGATGCACGAACAATTGATACGCATGTTAAGAAATTGCGGAGCAAGCTGGGTGATAAGGGCGATTATATTAAGACAATCTGGGGCATGGGCTACAAATTTGAAGTGGAAGGATGACAGAGCATGAATATGTCGCTGAGGAGACAGCTGACACTGTGCTTTACGGCACTGATCGGCGTCTTGTTTCTGATTAATTATTTCGTTACTTCGTTTTTTCTGGAGAGCTATTATTACATGCGCAAGCAGCAGGTGCTTGTGGATGCTTATGATATGCTGAATGAAAATATCACAGACCAGGGCGGACTGGAGGAAGAGCCGATGCGGGAACTCACTACAGTCTGTGTGTCAAACGGTATTTCGCTTGTTGTGGTTGATCACAATAACAAGATTCTGCTTCGGACGATGTGGACAGGAAGTGATTTGATCAACCTGATGCTTGCCAGACTGAATGGTTATCAGATCGGTGTTGATGAGGGAAATGTGCTGGAGCACAATGATTCTTATACGATCCAGCGGAAAGAGGATTCAGAAGTAGGGCTTGAATACCTTGAAATGTGGGGAAACCTGGATAAGAATTTTTATTTTATGATGCGTTTTGATGTTGAGGGCGTATCGGAAAATGTACGTGTCTGCTCTGAATTTATCAAATACATCGGTCTGGCGGGGATTGTACTTGCAGTAGTGATTGTCTGGCTGATTTCACGGCGTATTATGAAACCACTGCATGAATTGACGGAACTGTCAAAACGTATGGCAGAGCTTGATTTTGATGCGAAGTACACAAGTGGCGGAAAAAATGAGATCGGACAGCTTGGTGCGCATTTCAACCGGATGTCGGAAAACCTGGAAAAAGCGTATTCCGAGCTTCTGACAGCGAATAATGAATTACAGCAGGATATTCAGAAAAAACAGAAAATTGATGATATGCGAAAAGAGTTCCTGTCGAATGTTTCGCATGAGCTTAAAACGCCGATTGCGCTGATCCAGGGCTATGCGGAGGGACTGGCGGAATGTATTAATGATGATGCGGAGAGCCGTGATTTTTACTGTGAGGTTATCATGGATGAGGCGTCAAAAATGAATACGATGGTTCAGAAGCTGCTGACCTTAAATCAGCTGGAGTTTGGTAATGATAAGATTGTGATGGAGCGCTTCGACCTTGCAATGCTTCTGAAAAACAAGATTCAGTCAATCATGATTCTGGCACAGCAGAAGGAAGCTCAGATCTCCTACAGCGGAAAAGACAGTATTTATGCGTGGGGAGATGAATTCAAGATTGAGGAAGTCATTACAAATTATCTGAGCAATGCGCTGAATCATGTAAGCGGAGAAAAAAGAATTGAGGTGTGCGCAAAGCAGGATGCAGACGTGGTGCGTGTATCGGTTTTTAATACCGGCAGTCAGATTCCGGAGTCGGATATCGGACAGATCTGGGATAAATTTTATAAAGTAGATAAGGCAAGAACCAGGGAATACGGTGGAAGTGGTGTCGGGCTTTCCATCGTGAAGGCGATTATGGAGTCGCTTAATCAGAAGTATGGAGTAACGAATCATCCGGACGGAGTAGAATTTTGGTTTACCTTGAAAAACGGAACTGCGCAGACTGAGGAAAACTGCATAGAAGCGTCGGATACCGAAACAAAGGAAGGCGACAGAATCTGCGACGGCGAATGGCGGAAGGTGGATTCAGCGAAAGCGGATTCGAAGAAGGTGGATTCAGCGAAAGCGGATTCGAAGAAAGTGGATTCAGCGAAAGCGGATTCGAAGAAAGTGGATTCAGTGAAAGCGGATTCGAAGAAAGTGGATTCATAGAAGGTGGATTCAGCGGAAGTGGATTCGGAGAAGGAACGGGAAGAAGGAAAAGGAATGGAGAAAAATGAGTAGAGTAATAGTGATCGGAGGCGGCGCAGCAGGTATGATGGCTGCCATCTCAGCGGCAGAAGACGGGCATCAGGTTACCCTGCTGGAAAAAAATGAAAAGCTTGGCAAAAAAATATATATTACCGGAAAAGGTCGCTGTAACCTTACGAATAACTGTGAAGTGGAAGAACTGCTGCAGGCGACCTGTGTAAATCGAAAATTTTTATACAGTGCTTTTTATGGATTTACCAGTCAGGATGCGATCCGTTTTTTTGAGAATGCAGGGATGAAGACAAAGACAGAACGCGGCAATCGGGTATTTCCGGTATCGGATCATTCATCGGATGTGATTCAGGCATTGAGCCGGAGAATGAAGGAATGTGGGGTGCGTGTCTGTCTGCATACGGAGGTGGAAGCAGTACTGACGGAAGAGGCTGCAGATGAAGCGGGATGCGTGGTGCGGATCTGCGGTGTGAAAAAAAAGGACGGCACACGCCTGGAAGCGGATGCGGTTATTGTAGCAACCGGCGGACTGTCCTATGCATCGACCGGTTCAACCGGTGACGGATATCGTTTTGCGAAGGAGCTTGGACACAGTGTGTCGGAATGTTCACCGTCGCTTGTTCCGATTGAGACAGAAGAAGCGTGGATCAGGGATCTGCAGGGGCTGTCTCTTCGGAATGTGGAGGTTACGATTCTGGATGGAAAAAAGGAGCTGTATCGAGAATTCGGTGAAATGCTCTTTACCCATTATGGTGTGACAGGACCGCTGATTCTGACTGCGAGCAGTGTCATTCAGAAAAAGCTTGCGAAGCATCCGCTTGCAATGCAAATCAATTTGAAGCCGGCGCTTAATGAAGAGCAGCTTGATGCACGCATTCTGCGTGAGTTTGAGGCAGCAAAAAACAGGCAGTTTAAAAACGTGATCGGAACACTATATCCGGCAAAGTTGATTCCGGTGATCATAGCATTAAGCGAAATTCCGGAAGAAAAGGCAGTTCACGATATTTCAAAGGAAGAACGAAAACGACTGATTCAGGTTACGCGACAGCTTCCGTTGACGCTGACCAAGCTTCGCGGTTATAATGAAGCTGTTGTGACGCGCGGAGGCGTCAGCGTAAAAGAAGTGAATCCGACTACAATGGAGTCTAAAAAGATATCCGGCCTGTATTTTGCAGGAGAAGTGCTGGATCTGGATGCAGTGACAGGAGGATTTAATCTGCAGATTGCATGGTCGACAGGATATGCAGCAGGAAAAGGAATCGGGCAGGTAAATGGACAAAACAGATAAAGCGGGAGGAGTATATGAGTTTTAATATTGCAATAGACGGTCCGGCAGGAGCCGGAAAAAGTACGATCGCAAAGCTTGCGGCTGAGAAGCTTTCTTTTATTTATGTAGATACAGGGGCGATGTACCGGGCGATTGCGCTGGGACTTCTGAGAAGTCATACAGATATTACGAATGAAGAAGCGTTAGCAGCAAGACTTGCGGAAATCTCTGTGGAGATCAGCTATGTGGAGGGGATACAGCAGGTTTATCTCAATGGAGAAAATGTATCAGGTCTGATCCGGACGGAGGAGGTCAGCGATATGACGAGCCGCAGCTCCGCCATCGCACAGGTAAGGGAAAAGCTGACAGATTTGCAAAGGGAGCTTGCTGCAAAGGAAAATGTATTAATGGACGGACGTGATATCGGAACAACCATTCTGCCATCTGCACAGCTGAAAATCTATCTGACTGCCAGCGTGGAAGTGCGGGCACTGCGCCGTTATAAGGAATACCTGGAGAAAGGACAGAAGCAGTGGACGCTTTCTGATGTGGAACGGGATGTGGCAGAACGGGATTACCGCGATATGCACCGTGAGGTATCTCCGTTATGCCAGGCAGAGGATGCTGTTTATCTGGATTCCTCAGATCTGACGATTGAGCAGGTTGTTGACCGTATTGTGGAGCTTGCCAGGGAGCGGATGTGATATGAAGGTAATTGTAGCAAAGACGGCAGGGTTTTGCTTTGGTGTAAAGCGTGCGGTCGATCAGGTATACCGTCAGATCGAAGAAGGAAAAAAGCCGATTTACACGTACGGACCGATTATTCATAATGAGGAAGTAGTCAGGGAACTCTCTGAAAAGGGAGTGCAGATCATTGAGACAGAGACGGAACTGGGACAGTTGAAAGAGGGAACCGTTATCATCCGGTCGCATGGTGTGCCGGAACGGGTTTATCGGCTGATTGAGGAACGGGGGCTTCTGGTGGTGGATGCGACCTGTCCGTTTGTAAAAAAAATACACCGGATCGTTCAAAGTCACAGTGCGGAAGGCTGCGAGATTGTGATTATCGGAAATGACGGGCATCCTGAAGTAGAAGGGATCAAAGGCTGGAGCAGTACACCGGTAACGGTGATCGGAGAGGAAGCGGAAGCAGAGGCGTTCATTCGTTTGCCGCATCGGTCGATCTGCGTTGTATCGCAAACGACATTTAATTACAAGAAATTTGATAAATTAGTTGAAATTATCTCCAAAATGAGGTATGATAAATTAGATATTTTGAATACGATATGTAGTGCTACGGAAGAACGTCAGTCTGAAGCCGGCAAGATCGCAGGTCAGGTCGACAGTATGATTGTGATCGGAGGCAGCCACAGCTCAAATACGAGAAAGTTATTCGAAATATGCAAAAAAGAATGTGCAAATACTTACTATATACAAACACTGAAAGATTTGGATATTCGGCGATTGCCATCCAGGGGTTGCGTAGGTATTACAGCAGGGGCATCGACCCCAAATAATTTAATTGAGGAGGTTTCAAAACAATGTCAGATTTAAGTTTTGAACAAATGCTGGAAGAATCATTCAAAACAATTCATAATGGAGAGGTAGTCGAAGGCACTGTTATTGATGTCAAAGAAGATGAAATCATCTTGAACATTGGATATAAAGCTGACGGTATCATTACCAGAAGCGAATATACGAATGATTCTAATGCAGACCTTCGCGAGCTTGTCCATGTAGGTGACAAGATGGAAGCAAAGGTTTTAAAGGTAAATGATGGTGATGGTCAGGTGCTTCTTACCTATAAGCGTCTTGCTGCTGAGAAGGGCAATAAGAGACTGGAAGAAGCATTCAATACACAGGAAGTTCTGAAAGCACCGGTAGTACAGGTACTGACAGGCGGTCTGAGTGTTGTTGTTGACGAGGCAAGAGTATTTATTCCGGCAAGCCTTGTTTCTGATACTTACGAGAAGAATCTTGAGAAGTATGCAGGACAGGAAATTGAGTTTGTAATCACAGAGTTTAATCCGCGCAGAAGAAGAATCATCGGCGACCGCAAGCAGCTTCTTGTAGCAAAGAAGGCTGAGATGCAGAAGGAACTCTTCGAGAGAATTCATGTTGGTGATGTAGTAGAAGGCGTTGTAAAGAACGTTACAGACTTCGGTGCATTTATTGATCTTGGAGGAGCAGACGGACTGCTTCATATCTCTGAAATGTCCTGGGGACATGTTGAGAATCCGAAGAAGGTCTTCAAAGTAGGCGAGAAGCTGAATGTCCTGATTAAGGATATCAACGGTGACAAGATTGCACTGAGCCTGAAATTTGAGGATCAGAATCCGTGGCTTACAGCAGCAGACAAGTATGCGGTAGGCAGCGTAGTAGAAGGTCGCGTAGCGAGAATGACCGATTTCGGTGCATTCGTTGAGCTTGAGCCGGGCGTAGATGCTCTGCTTCATGTATCTCAGATTTCCCGCGATCATGTTGAGAAGCCGTCTGACATTCTGAAGGTTGGTCAGGTAATCACTGCCAAGGTAGTTGATTTCAACGGCGAGGATAAGAAGATCAGCCTGAGCATGAAGGCTCTTGAGAACCAGGCTCCGGCAGAGGACGAGGAGTAAGTTTTCTCTAAGGTCAGATCTGAATAGAACAATCAGAACATAATATAAAGGGCTTCCGGAAAATTTTCCGGAAGCCCTTTTATAGAGTTGCAGATATCTGTTTTGAGATCAAAGAAGATCAGCTCACATCTTTCTTTCGAATCACACCTGCCGGACATTTCTCGGCACATTTTCCGCATTTTGTACATTTCTCATAGTCAATATGAGCCACATTGTTTTCTACCGTAATGGCTCCTGCTTCACATTGCTTCTCACACAGCTTGCAGGCAAGGCAGCCTGCCTTGCAGACCTTTTTTACTGCTGCGCCCCGGTCATGGCTGGAGCAGCGAACGGCATAAACGGCAGATTCCGGAACAAGTTCGATTAAGTGGCGAGGACAGGCAGCTACACATTTTCCGCAGGCTTTGCACTTGGAACGGTCTACAACTGCAACACCGTGATTGACGGTAATCGCGCCGAACGGACAGGCAGATGCGCAGGTACCGAAACCGATGCAGCCGTAATCGCAGGTCCATGGAGAGAGTCCACTGCTGACAGCGGAAGCACAGTCGTGAATGCCGACATAATGGCACCGGGCAGCTGCATTTTCACAGTCGCCGGAGCATTTGACGTAGGCAGCGACTTTTTCTGTTTTTTCCATCTGAAGACCGAGCAGACGGCTGATTTTTTCTGCAACAGGGTCTCCGCCGACCGGGCAGCCGTTTACCGGCGCCTCCTGATTGGCAATGGCTGATGCAAGTGCATCACAGCCGGCATAGCCGCAGCCGCCGCAGTTGTTGCCGGGCAGACATTCACGAATTGCTGCCTGTTTTTCATCTGTCTCTACTTTAAATTTCTTATCAACTGTGACCAGCAGAATTCCGATCAGCAGTCCGATGACAGCCACAGCGAGTGTGGCAATTATGATCGATGACATAAGAACCTCCTATCTTGGATTTTTGCAGACAGCGAACCGGAAATCTGATCGCTGCCGCAAACAATCCGCTATCCCTTACAGTGACAGTCCGGCAAATCCCATAAAAGCAATGGACATCAGGGCTGCGGACAGAAGTACAACGGGTGCACCACGGAATGGAAGTGGAACACTTGCTTCATCAATACGCTCACGGATACCGGCAAGCAGTACGATGGAAATTGTGTATCCTACTGCCGTGCCAAAACCGGCAGTTACGCTTTGAATGAAATTGTAACCATCCTGTACATTGGTAAGCGCAACGCCAAGTACTGCACAGTTGGTGGTGATCAGAGGCAGATAGATGCCAAGTGCGTTGTAAATTGCCGGAGAAGTCTTTTTCAGGAACATTTCAACGATCTGTACGAGCGCTGCAATGACGAGAATGAAGACTATAGTTTCGAGATATTCCAGATGCAGCGGAACCAGCAGGAAGTCATACAGCAGACTGGCCACACCTGAGGAGAGCGTGATGACGAAGATAACGGCTACTCCAAGACTTAAGGAAGTCTTGATCTGCTTTGAAACGCCGAGGAAAGAGCAGATTCCGAGGAACTGGCTCAGTACGACATTGTTTACGAGAGCAGTTGTAATGATGATAAGAAGCAATGAAGTATTCATACGGGTTTGTCCTCCTTATACTCATTTTGGCAGCCGGATTTGCTGCAGTGATTACAGCAGCCATCGCAGCCCTTTACAAGATCGGCAGAATTATTCTTGATGTGCAGTGCATTCATGACTGCAATGATCAGTGCAATGACGAGAAAAGCACCTGGTGCCTTTACGAAAATTGCAATTGGAGAGACAGAGTCCGGAAGTATGGAAAATCCAAAAAGCTTTCCGGAACCAAGAAGTTCACGGATCATACCGATCAAAGTCAGTGCGATTGTAAAACCAAGCCCCATTCCAAGACCGTCAAAAAGTGCAAGTCCCGGTTCGACTTTGTTTGCGTATGCTTCGGCGCGGCCCAGAATGATACAGTTTACAACGATCAGCGGAATGTAGATGCCAAGAGCGGCATAGAGGTCCGGAGCGTATGCCTGCAACAGCAGATCGACCACGGTAACAAGTGAGGCTACAATGACGATATAAGCCGGAAGACGTACCTGATCCGGTATGATTTTCCGCATGAATGAAATGATCAGATTAGAAAAAATAAGGACAGCAAGCGTGGACAGTCCCATGCCGATTCCGTTGACGGCAGAAGTGGTGACGGCCAGAGTCGGACACATGCCAAGCATCAGAATCAGGCTGGGATTTTCCTTTACCACGCCGTTATAAATTCGTTCTGCGTATTTGTTCATAAATATTCCCCTCCTTAACGGATTGATGATGCATAGAAAGCAAGTGCGGTATTAACTGCATTTACAACAGCGCCGGACGAGGTTGATGCACCGGAAACAGAGTCGATTTCATTGTCTGCGGTGGAACCGCCGGCCTTGTTCAGGATAAAGGCATCTGTATTTACTCCGGTAAACTGACTGCGGAAAGCATCCTCACCGCAGAGCATACCCATACCGGCAGTCTCATGCAGTTCTGTAAAAGAAATACCAAGGACAGTGCCTTCGGTGTCAAGTCCGACTGAGAGAGTGATCGTTCCGTCGTAACCGTCTCCGCTGGAGACACTGATCACATAACCGACCGTTGTATCTGCTGCATCCTTTCCGACAACAACATTGTTAATAAAGGTTTTTCCGAATTTTTCATCATAAATACCATCGCCAAGCGCTTCGATCTTTGTATTGATCGCATCATCGCTTACGAAGCTCTCTACATCCGGACATACCTCTTTGTAGGAGGCGGCATTTGCGGCGAGCTTCTGCTCTTCGATTTTATCTTTTGTCAGAAGATAAACGCTGCTTAAGGCAAGACCGGCACATAAGGTAATAATGGTCAGATTGACTGCAGCTTTAGGAAACTGCGGTTTGCCGGAAATGCTGCGGTATCCGAGCGGCTTTGGCACAGAAATTTTGTCGATAAACGGTACAGTCATGTTTGCGATGATGATCGCATAGCTGACCGAATCGGCAGAGCTTCCGTAGACGCGGAAAAGACCGGAAAGAATACCGGTAACTGCACCGTAAAGCAGCTGTCCGCGGCTGGTGACCGGGCTGGTAACCGGATCGGTTGCCATAAAGAAAGCACCCATCAGTACGCCGCCGCCGCAGATATGGAGCAGCAGACTGGACGGATCAAAGCCCTGATCGCCGAAAAGCCCCATAAATACAGCGAAAGAAGCTATAAATGCAGCCGGAATTTCAAAGGTGATACCACCTGTGATAAGCAGGAAGATACCGCCGATCAGAAGGGCAATCGCACTTCCGCCAATGACGCCTGTCGTGTAGCCGAGAACCGTCTGGGACAGGTTTACGGCTTCGCCGGCACGCAGTGCAGCGAGCGGAGTGGCAGAACTGACACCATCAACAGAAAAATTAGTCATGGCACTGCCAAAAGAGATCAGCAGGAAGCAGCGTCCGGTCAGGGCAGGGTTCATAAAGTTTTTGCCAAGCCCTCCGAAAAAGCATTTTACAAACAGAATCGCAAAAACGGAGCCGAGGCACGGAAGATAGAGCGGAACTGCAGGGGAAAGAGAAAGCCCCAGAAGCAGACCTGTGACAACGGCACTTCCGTCTTTTATGGTCAGTGGTTTTTTTGCTGCCATATCGTAGAGAAATTCCGTGACGACGGCAGAAGCAACACTGATCAGAAGAATCAAAAATGCATGGATGCCATAGCGGTAAATGCCGAACACGGCAGCAGGCAGTAGAGCCAGTGTCACATCTGTCATGACTGCACCGGTGGTCAGGCGATGACGGACGTGAGGACTGGAGGACATATTCAGTAATTTTTCATTCATTTTCCATTCCCTCACTTTCTTTTTGCAGCCATGATCACGGCCTTTGTCTGTTTGAAGAGCTGCATCAGCGGACGCTTTGCCGGACAGATATAGGTACAGGAACCGCAGGCAATACAGTCAAGTCCATACAGCTTTTTTTCGTAACGTTCGTAATCTTTTCGTTCAGCAGCTTCTGCCATCATCTGTGGTACGAGACCGATCGGACAGACGTGACCGCAGCGTCCGCAGCGGAGACAGGCAGTCATTTGTTCTTCGGCAAGCTCGACCTCATCTTCTGCAAGTACGGTCAGAGCGTTGTTGTTTTTTGCAATCGGAACATCAAGCGTTGACATTGCAATTCCCATCATCGGACCGCCGCAGAGAATTTTTTTTGCAGTACAGTCAGGCTTTATGCCGCCTGCTGCTTCAAGCAGTTCACGGCAGGAAGTACCAATGCGAACCTCCATCGTATGCGGGTGTGCAACTGCGTCACCGGATACAGTGAAGAGACGGGACATCAGCGGCTCTGATTTACAGACTGCACGGTAAATAGCATTTAAAGAGCTGACATTGCAGACGACACAACCAAGGTCTGCAGGGAGCTGTCCAAAACGCAGCTGCCTTCCGGTAACAACACCGATCAGGTTCCGCTCGCCGCCTTCCGGATATTTTGCTTTCACTTCAAGTACAGAGATATTGGAGTCAGATGCGCATGCGCTCGTCATGGCTGCTATGGCTTCCGGCTTATTGTCTTCAATGGCGATCACGCCCCTGGCGTTTGGAAAGAGCCGGAGAACGAGGCGCATTCCTTCCACGATGCCGCTGCTCTGGGTGCGCATCAGCTGATCATCACAGGTAATGTATGGTTCGCATTCAGAGCCATTTGCAATGACAAAATCGATCTGCTCCGGATTACGCGGGGCAAGTTTTACGTGAGTCGGAAATCCGGCGCCGCCAAGGCCGACGATACCGGCTTTTTTAATCGCATCCAGAATCTGGGGTCCGGTCATGGAAGTGTCGTCCCGTTCGATGCCGATGCCTAGCGCAGGTGTGAACAGCCCGTCGTTTTCAATGACGATGCACATAGCCCGTCCGCCATTTACGGTATGACGTTCCTCGATGGCTTTTACTTTTCCGGAGCAGGAACAGACGATATTTGCAGATACAAAACCGTCCGCTTCCGCGATCAGCTGACCGGCGAGAATGGGATCTCCTTTCTTAACAATTGGCTTTGCCGGTTTTCCGATGTGCTGATTGATCGGAAAAACGAGTTCTCCCTTGGGAAGAAACTCCTCTACCGGACAGTTTTTCGAGAGGTCTTTGTGTCCGGCTGGATGGACGCCTCCGCGAAACGTTTTGTGACTCATACGCTACCTCCTGTTTGATGGTCATATTTTATCTTGGAGCGTGTCTGAAAAATCATTTCCGCAATTTGCAAGACCCACTTTGCGGTATATTTTGCCTTCATTCAGTTGACGTAGCCTGCTACGACGCCCTCATTCGGATAAAATCTCCCACAAATTGGGGCTCGCAGCTCACGAAAAGCTTTTTTCAGACACGCTCTAGTGGAGAAAACTCCTACTTTTATAAAGTGAATTCTTAAAAAGAATGATATCAGATATCAAAATGAAAATCCAGCCTTTTCAACAATAAAATACGTTAAAAAAATAACTTTTTTGTATATTTATGTGATAAAAAAAGAGATGGTTAAAAAGAGAATGCGCGAAATGCTATATGCAAAACTGTTTTTTATGAAAAAAACTTGTAACTGTTCAGAGCCAACCTCCAAAATGCTACGCATTTCGTCGGTGTGGCGTATCCGCCAAATAAAATTTCAAAAACAGGCTTAAAAATGCAAGCATTTTCCACCTGTTTTATGAAATTT
>Ga0129317_1000383_pt1 | contig 48690 bp, 54 predicted proteins | sample Cm1ome_FD_94430 | JGI IMG/M metagenome (GOLD analysis project Ga0129317, IMG submission 94430) | Eastern black-and-white colobus group fecal microbial communities from Wisconsin, USA - Cm1105 metagenome | ecosystem: Host-associated > Mammals > Digestive system > Large intestine > Fecal | place... | reverse complement strand
TACGAAGCACTACACTGTGGTAATTGAACCCAAATCTGGCCGCTGATTAGGTGGCCGCTGAGTCTGGGCCGGGTGGCCGCTGGGACAGGGCACCAGCGGCCGCTGGCTTGGGCAGAATGCATCATGATTTTCATATTGATTTCCTCCTTGCATTCACTGCATTTTCTGCTCTTTTTTGATTTGGTGCCGGAGATAGTCTATTTGCTCTACATGCCGTTCCCGGACATGAATCTCATCCAGGATCACGCTGCGCTTTTGTTCCAGCATCTTCAACCGCGGCTTCTCAGAACCATTTTGTTTCAGCAGCAGGCGCATATAATGCTCAATCTCCTCACAGGAAAATCCAATGCTTTGCAGGGTCGTGATCAAACTCAGCTGCTGAAGATCCCGATTGTCATATTGCCATTCACCGCTACTTTCGCTGGTGCGTCCAAGCAGATTCCAGTTCTCATATGCTCGTAGAAGCTCCATTGGAACCTGATATTGCGCGTTTACTTCCTGTCTGGTCATTTCCGCACCTCAAATAAAAAGAATGTAGATGCCCAACCTGGGTATCTACATTCTAAAACCGCAGATATAAAATGTCTAATGCCTATTCTGGATAATCTACTATTCCATTTGTGTATTTTTGAAGATATTGTGTCAAAGCGGAGATGGCTGGAGAAAGGGTTTCCGTCTTCTTCCAAGCTAATACCGTACTGGATTCCAGTGCTGGTGTAAGAGGAATATATTGCAGACCCTCAAATACACAGTCCAATTTAATATTCAAATATACGCCGATGCCTTTCCGGGCCATCTGGGCCAGATTATAGGGCAGGTTGCCGCTGGCCATGACTTGGAGATGCTTTGCATGAGAACCAAACCAGCGAACCATTTCTTTTTGCACCAAATCCCGTGTGGTAAAAATCAGCGGCTGGTGCGCCAGGTCCTGGGGTGTCACGCTTTCCTTTCCGGCCAAGGGAGAATCCAGCGGAACATAGACCCCCCACTGCTCTTTCACCGGTAAGCGGAGGATCTCATACTTGCTGAAGTCCACTGGTTCCAGCAACAAGCCCATATCCAGCAGACCTTGTTCTATATGCTCTTTGATGCCGTCTGAATTTCCGCTGTACAACTCATAGCGTATCAGTGGATATTCCGCTTGAAAAGTAGCCAGCGCTTCAGCCAGAAAGGTCATGCACCGCAAATCCCCGCTGCCAATGGAGATTTTACCCGTGATCTCCTCTCCGGGGCACAGTTCTTGAACTGTCTTTTCTGTCAGTTCAACGATTTCCTGTGCCCTGCGGCGAAGCATCATTCCGGCATCGGTGAGGATCACCCGGTGCTGACTGCGGCGAAACAGCTTGACACCCAGATCCTCCTCCAGCTGCATGAGCTGCCGGGACAAGGTCGGCTGGGTCAAATGGAGCAGTGCCGCCGCCTTAGTAATATTTTCTTCCCGTGCTACAGCCAAAAAGTATTTTAAGGTCCGAATTTCCATGAACGCACACCTCCTTTTACAAAATATTATATCACCGCAGTTTGTTCAACACAATCCAAAAATGCGAAAATTGTATTTTTAAGAATAGAAAACAGGTATTTGCTATTTCTAATATGCGGCGATATAATGCACACGAGTAAGAGGATAACATGCAAACTAACTTGTGTTTTCCCTGGGAGGTATCGTGTATGGATCAAGAAAATACATTTGAAAATCGTTCTCTTTTAACAGGTATACCCTGGAAGGGAATTCTGTTTTTTGCCCTGCCCATTTTGCTGGGTTCTATTTTACAGCAGCTCTATAACACGGCAGACACTATCATTGTGGGAAACTTCTGCGGCGAAAATGCTCTGTCGGCGGTTGGAACCTGCATGACGCTGACCAATCTTTATCTGGCCGTAGCACAGGGCTTTTCTGTGGGCGCCAGTGTGCTGGTATCCCGTTGCTATGGTGCGGGGGATCAGGAGCGGATGCGCCGTACAGCAGCAAATGCGACCAGCGTTCTCGTGGTGCTGAGCTTATTGTGCATGGGGATCAGTTTTCTCAGCACGCACTTTTTCCTGGTCGGGATCATTGACATCCCGGAAAACCTTCTGGAAATGGCGCAAATCTATTTTGCCATCTACACCCTGGGATTCGTATTTCAGTTTGGCTATAACATCATCGCCGCCAATCTGCGCTCCATTGGGGACAGCAAGGCCAGCTTGTACTTCTTATTGGTCTCATCCGTGGTAAATATCTTACTGGATCTCCTGTTCGTAGCGGTGTTCCGCTGGGGTGTAGCCGGTGCAGCCATCGCCACCATTCTCTCACAGGCCGCCTCCTTTGCAGTAAGCGCCTGGTACATGTACCGGAAGTACGCTTTTTTCCGCTTTCAGCGCCGAGAATTTCTTCTGGATCGAGCCTTGACGGGTGAGATCCTGTCTACCGGATGGCCCATCGCTCTCCAACAGATGATCACCTCCTGCGGGTTCATGTTTATCCAGCGGCTGGTCAACTCCTACGGACAGGCTATGACAGCGGCCTTTACTGTCGCCCGCCGTATTGAGGCTTATTTCCTGGCGCCCACCATTTCTATTCAAAATACAGTCGCCACCTACGCCGCCCAAAATGCTGGGGCAAGAAATGAAAAGCGGACGGTGGAGGGCCTGCGGCAAAGCATTGCACTCTCTCTTGGTATCACACTGCTCTTTTCCGTTTTGATCTACCTGTTTGCAGAGCCGGTCATCTCTATCTTCGCTATCAGCGGTCAGTCCATGGATTACTGTGTACAGTACATCCAAACCGCCGCCATCTCCATGCTCATCTTTGCCTTTTACTATCCCTTTATTGGAATGTACCAGGGCGTGGGCAAAGGCTTTTTCTCCTCGGTGGACTCCTCGGTGGTGCTGGGCAGCCGGATCGTGCTGGCCTATGCCATGAGTGCGGTTCCGGCCATCGGCTATCGGGGAATCTGGCTGTGTGAAGCTGGCGCGTGGGCCATCATCACTGTCATCTCTCTGGTTTACTACCGCTCTGGGAAGTGGAGAAAGATTTTCGGAAATCATACGGCCTCTGCTGCCGATGCAAAGACCGTACCAATCAAGCACGCTCTCTGATTTTCGGCTTCAAAAACATTTGAAAAAATCATAAGGAGATTGATCTATCTTGGAGCGGACGCAGCTAAGTAACGGTAGGAAAGGTGATTCCTCGATTGTGAAAAATAATAAAATGGGGATTGCGCCCGTTTGGTCACTGTTACTCAAAATGGCTTTGCCAATCATTTTATCTACAGCAGTACAGTCTCTCTACAATATTGTGGACGGCATTTTTGTGTCTCAAATCAGTGAAGAGGCAATGACAGCGATCACACTGGCAACCCCGGTCACCATTATTTTAATGGCAGTCGGAACTGGAATCGCCGTAGGCATGAATACAATGCTGTCTCATGCTTTAGGTGAGGGCAGGCGAGACGAAGTGAACCACGCTGCACAGACTGCAATTTTCCTGGTTGTCATCGCGTGGCTGATTTCCTTTATTTCTGCTTTTACGCTCATGCGCCCGTTTATGGCATCCCAGACACACAATCCAGCCGTACTCGAATTAGGCCGCCAATATCTCGTGGTCTATCTTGCTCTCGGCATTGGTACAATGGGTGAGCTGGTATTGGAGCGTATGCTGATTTCTACTGGGAAAACTCTGTACAGCATGATTTCGCAAATAACCGGAGCCGTGTTAAACATTATTTTGGACCCTATCCTAATCTTCGGCCTGTTTGGTATGCCTGAGTTGGGAATGTATGGTACTGCGATAGCAACTGTGATTGGCCAGATTGTCGCCCTACTCATTGCTCTATATCTGAATAAGAAAAGGAACCGGGAAATTACTCTGCAGTTTACGCTACATCCTCCGATCTATGCAGTAAAAAGAATTCTGTACTTAGGTGTCCCACAGGCAATTATGATTTCATTGAACGCATTCCTGCTGTTCGGTCTCAACGGAGTTTTGCGCACCTTTTCAGAAACAGCGATTGCCGCCTTTGGTGCCTGCTGCCGCGTGACCACATTGTTTTACAACCTCATCAACGCAATGGCAAGTGCGATGACACCAATCGTTGCCTATAATCATGGGGCCAGACAAAAGCGGCGGATCGATCTAAGCCTGAGGTATGGGTATCTATATGGAATTATTATGACTGCCATAGGGATGATCGTATGTTTGCTTTTGCCGGGACAGATTTTAAACCTATTCAATGCTACACCGCAGATGAAGGAAATCGGTGTTTATGCCCTGCGAATCATGGCTCTCGGCTATATGATGCTGGCTGTGAGGAATATCAGCACAGCTTTCGTGCAGGCGCTGGGACACAGTATTCAGAGTATTGCGGTGGATTTGTGTAGGAATTATCTTCTGCTTCTGCCACTCGCATGGCTTTTTTCCACAGGGAAGGTTCTGAACAAGGTCTTTTGGGCATATCCGGCGGCTGATCTCACAGCTGCAATCATAGCGGTTTTAATTGTGAGAGCTTTCTACAAAAAAGATGTGGTACCCTTGAGTAATTGAGGAATAGATAAAGAGAGCAGAACCGCCCCCGGACAATGGCTTGTTCGGGGGCGGTTCTATCCTTGAAATGTGCTTATTTGTCTGCATCAAAATATTGCGCGATCTCCTGCATCCGTTGAGGCATATCCACATGGAAGGGGCAGAATTCCCGGCAATGTCCGCACTGAATACAGGCACCGGCATGAACGGACAAATATCGGTAATGCTCCACCGCCAACGCGTCACCGGCGCGGGCCAGGTCGTAGTATCGGCTCACCGCATTGATCTCAATGCCAGATGGACAGGGCATACAGTGTCCACAGTAAGTACACGATCCCAACATGTCCTTTTTCTGCATGGCGCCAATAAAGGAGTAATCCCGCTCCTCTTGGGAGGCCTCATAGAACCGAAGCGTTTCCTCCATTTCCTTAACTGTGACGGCCCCTGCCAGACAGGACACCACTGCCGGACGGTCGAGAGCATATTGGAGACATTGATAGGGCGTCATAGCCCGACCAAAGGGGGATGTTCTGGCATCTAAGAGTTGGCCGTTGTTGTACGCCTTCATGACGGTGATGGCCATTCCGCGCTTTTCACACTCCATGTAGAGTTGGGTGCGCTCCTTTGACAATGCAAGCCCATCACCCTGCGCCTCATAGTCATAGCCGGCATTGATGCCAAAGAACATGGCATCAAAGTCCGCTACCTGAAGCATTTTCCACGCAACAGATGCCGTGTGGGAGGAGAAGGCCACATTGCGGATGATCCCCGCCTTTTTCAGTTCAAAGGCGTAGTCCACCACCCCGGTCTCCACCAGCCGTTTGATGTCCGATTCTTCATCTACAAAGTGGATGGTACCAATGTCGCTGTAATCCGTTCCGTATTTTTTTAACTCTTTGGCAAAGGCATCCTTTACATCGGTGAGCTTTAAAAGGTGCTGATAACTCCCCTTTGGATAGCCCACACAGAGGTGATTCTGCATAATAAGGTCCTGGCGCTTTCCGGCAATCGCCCTGGCGATGGCTTCCGCCGGATAGGAAACAGACATGCAGGTATCGAAAAAGTTTACCCCTTTGTCAAAGGCGGCCGAGAATATGGCTTCTACTTCTGAAAGAGGCACCCGCTCATAGCCATAGTTTCCGACGCCGATGCCAATGGTGCTGATTTGTCCGCCACTGGGCAGTTTTCTATAGTTCATGTTCCGCTCCGTTCTCCTGCCTCCAAGCCCCTCCCGCATTCAAATGTGTGGGGCCAAGCAGCAGATACATAAAATTCAAAATACCGATCACCACCCATGTGATAGGTTTGGAGATATACAAAACCCGCACCCCGATCACACTTCGGAAAGCATACCCAATCAACAGCGACAGGCACAGATAGGCCACCGACGATATGGCGGACAGATAGGCTTTTCCATTTCCTTGATAATAGCCGGTGGCAGGGAAGTATGCCGCAAACGACAGCATGGCAAAGGCATAGGTGTGAATGTTGGTCACACAATACTCAGCCGCCAATCCAGAGATCTTAAAAAATGCCGCGATCTGGTCTGCAAAGAAAAAGCCTGCTGCAGACAGGAGCAGCGTCAGACCAACAGAAAGAGCTATGCCGGTGATCAGGCCCTCCCTGATCCTGTGTGCTTTCCCAGCCCCCTTGTTTTGCGCGGAGTAGGTCGCAAGTGTGGTGGTAAGCGTGGAGGTCGGCAGTTGGATATATGCCTCTACGCGGCTGACAACGGTATAGGAAGCGGTCATGGCATCTCCGAAGGAATTGACCAGCCGTTGCATAAAAAGATTGTAGAAGGTGCCGATCATGGTCTGCAAAGCCAGAGGACCGCCCTGTTTGACGATCTCGCGCAGTTCCGCTCTCCTGATTTTCTGCTTCGTTGGGTCAAATCGAAACATCTCATATTTCCTGTGCATATAGAGGTAGCTCACCACACAGCACGCAAGCTGGCTCAGTACTGTTGACCATGCGGCCCCGGCCACCCCCATTTGAAGGGGGACGATAAAGAGATAATCTCCCGCGACATTGCCCAGACAGGAGAGAATTAAAAAATAAAGCATAGCCCTGGAATCCCCGATGGCCCGCAGCAGGGCGGCAATTCCGTTGTAAACGAATTCAAACAAAAAGCCAAGGGTAACAACACGGAAATAGAGCTCAGCCTCGTCCAATATGGACTCCGGGACATTGACCAATGACTGAAGCAAAAAGCGGCTCCATAAAAGTGCAGCCCCAGTGACCAATACCCCAATACCAACTAACAGCACCAGAGAGTTCCAAGCAGTCTGTGTCAAGTGTTGATGATCCTTGGCCCCGAACAGGCGGCTGACGATCACGCCGGCTCCGGCAGAAAAGCCTACCGCAAAGGCAAGGCACAGATAAGTCAGTACGCTTACTGTTCCTACTGCCGAAAGGGCATCCTGGGACACAAACACCCCTACCATCCATGTATCAACTGTTGTGTAAAACTGCTGGAACAGGTTCCCCAATAAAATTGGTACCGAAAAGGCAAGTATCTTCTTCCAGGGCGTTCCTTCGGTCATAATAACCGTTTTCTCCACGCCTTTTATTCCTCCCTGAGTTCATCCACCCAGGTTTGGAGTTCCTCTTGAGAGGCCCCAGGGCTGAATCGCTGACCACTTACGATTTGAATGTCAGGATACAGGTTCTGTAAATTGCGAACACTCTGCTCAATTCCGCTGCCACCAGAAGTACAGAAGGTATAGATCTCTTTGCCGCTCAAATCAAAACTCTCCAGGAATGTATTGATGATTCGAGGTGCGTTTCCAGACCAGATAGGGTATCCCAAGTAAATCGTGTCATAGTCATCTAAATCCATCTGGTCAGTGACAAGCGCCGGCCGTGCGGCTTCATCCCTCATTTCCTGATTGGCGCGGCAGTCCTCATTTCGATAATTCAGGTCTTCGTCTGTATAAGGTTCCTCCGGCTGAAGCGCATAAACGGGGATATCCAACACTTGCGCCAGATTTTCAGCCACATCCGCCGTATTACCGGTGCCGGAAAAGTAAACCACGGCGGCCTGTGGTACGCCGTCATCTGATGTGTCTGCCCCATTCGGAACGGTATTGGGAGTTTCCTCACTGTTGCCGTCCTCTGCTGACTGTACTGGCGGGGAGTCCGGTGTTTGAATATCAGCACTGTCGCCACTGCCGCAGCCTCCCAGCAACAGCAGCATACAAAATGTTAAAAAGAATATAAATGTTTTTTTCATATGATTCTTCCTCCGTATAGTGCGGCACAGGACAGTTTACCCATGGTTCCCATCCCGCCAGATGTCTGGCCCAATGTACAATTTTTCAAGAATATCTGAATGCGCAGAGCGCAGGAAACTGCACTCTGCGCATTCAGATCGTCAATAAGAGGGACTATACCACTGTCCGGTTACCACTTCATGGCTGACTCTACCAGTTCAGGCTGCTCCGGGTTGCCGATCATGGCGGCGGCCGTATCCATTCCGCGGAGCTGTGCCATCTCGTCCGCCGAGAGGGCGAAGTCGAAAATGTTGATGTTCTCCTGGATGCGCTGGGGGTGGACAGACTTGGGGATCACCACCACACCGCTCTGCACCAGGAACCGCAGGGCCGTCTGCACAGGGGTCTTGCCATGAGCTTCTGCAATAGCGGTCAGAACGGGGTCGGCAAACATTTCATTCTTGTGGCCCTGTCCAAGAGGCGCATAGGCCATGTGGGCCACATGGTACTTGTCCATCCACTGGCGCTCCTTCTGGCGCTGGCAAAGCAGATGGGTCTCGATCTGATTGATGGCAGGGGTGATCTCGTTGAACTCGATCAGGTCAATCAGACGGTCGGGTTCAAAGTTGGAGACGCCGATGGCCCGGATCTTCCCCTCGCCATGCAGCTTCTCCAGCTCACGCCATGCCGCGTAGTAGTTGCCAAAGGGCCAGTGCAGAAGCACCATATCCAGATAGTCGGTCTTCAGCTTTCTGAGAGATGCCTCCACCGTAGCCCGCGCATCCTCATAGGAGCGGAAGTTGACCTTGGTGACCAGGAACAGGTCGTTCCGGGCCACGCCGGATCTTGCAATGCCGCGGCCTACGGCCTCCTCATTGCCATAAGCCTCCGCCGTGTCAATGAGCCGGTAACCATTTTGAATGGCGGACAGAACACTCTCCTCACATTCGTCCCCGCCGGTCAGAAAAGTGCCAAAGCCCAGCATAGGTATGATTACGCCGTTATTCAATGTCATAGTTTCCATGAGAATACCTCCAAAAAATATTTACTTGAAAAGATTGGGATACCTTTGCCGTAAATGCGAGACCAGGCCGTCAACGATTTCTTCTTGGCGGCTTTCCATACTTCTGCGGTGTCAGCGCACAGCGGTAGCCATAGGTACTCATGCACATTCCACAGGAAACACAATCGGCTGGCCGCGTATCCCCAGCCTGCCACCGATTTGGCAGTGCTTCCTCCCGAATTAAGGGGCGGGACATTCCAAAGTAGTCCACTCCATATTGGTTCAGGAGCAAATTCATTTCCTCCATATCCCGATGTCCGCCTGTCAAAATAACCGGGATCTTCGTCAGCTGCTGGAGGGCGGGAACGAGCTGGGAATCATATCCTTCATACTCAATCGAGCCGAGTCCTGCATCTGTCAGCAGTTTACATGTCTGCAGCAAGTCCTCCGGCGGCAGATCTCCGCCGTTTATTTTAATCGAGATATGGATGTCTCCCACGGATTTCCGAATGCCGTCAATAATATCCAGCACTACTTTTGCGCGTTTTTGTACATTCCCGCCATACTTATCCTGACGGTGGTTGCTGGATGGACTTATGAATTTACTCAGCACAAAGCCATGGCAGCCATGAAGCTGGACACCGTCAAAGCCTGCGGCTTTTGCCCTGCCCGCTGCGCTGACGAACTTTTGAACGACCTCTGCAATATCTTCATCATTCATTTGGTTGACACCGATTTGCATATAAGCCCCATCATCACGCCTTCTTTGGTAGATACCGAGAGCCAGCTGGGGCATCGTTATACAATTCTGGCTGTGTATTTCCTGAACCAGCTTGCTATACTCGGGAATCAGCCGGTCATCGTGAAGGCGGAGCAGTCCGTCGTTGAAGTGGTCTACCGGGGCAACGCTGGTAAAACTGAGAAGGATCAGCCCAACACCGCCCTTTGCAAGACCTTGGTAGATATCCAACAGGTCTTCTGTGATATGGCCTTCCGGGGTCGCAAGATTTTCTCCTGTTGCCGAGCGCACCAATCTGTTCTTCATATCGAGACCGCCCATGACAGTTTTATCAAATAGAGTTTTCACCTCGTGTTCCTCCAATCGTTCTGTCGATGCAGTCAAGTCAGCATCTTCGGCTTACTCGACGTCATGAGCTGTTTTTATCGTATTTTTGTGTGCCTGTTTCGTTTCACTTTTTGACCAACTTGCCGCGCTCACATTTCATGGATCACACTGTTTGATTCCCAGTGGACCAGACATGCCGCTCCTTTGCGGCGGCCGGTGTATTCTGTGCCATGACACCAACCAGGGGATGGGGGCGGTAGAACTCCTCCAGATATCGGCATTCTTCCTCTGTCAGTTTCAGATCCACAGCCTTGGCCGCACCCTCGATATGGGACAGCTTGGTCGTCCCTACCACGGGCGACGTCACCTTTGTCAGCAGCCAGGACAGGGAGATCTCTGTCATAGACACCCCGCGGTTCTTCGCCAGTTCTGCCACCCTTGCCAAAATCGGAGCATCCAAATCAGCGGCTGCATCGTATTTGAATCTCGCATACGCATCCTCTGCCAGACGCTTGGAGGTTTCGCCGGGGTGCTTGGAGAGCCGCCCTCCGGCCAACGGGCTGTACGGTGTTAGGGCAATATTGTCCGCCTGGCAGAGCGGCGCCATCTCCCGTTCCTCCTCTCGGAAGAGGAGATTATAGTGTCCCTGAACAGAAACAAATTTGGCAAAGCCCTCCTTTTCTGCCAGGGCGTTGGCCTTGGCCAACTGCCAGGCAAAGCAGTTGGAGATGCCAATATACCGGACCTTGCCCGCCTTCACCGCATCGGTCAGCCCCTCCAAAATATCATAGATCGGGGTCTGGTAGTCCCACATGTGATAGATGTATAGGTCCACATAGTCCATACCGAGGTTTTGCAGGCTTTTGTCCAGCATCCTCCGGATGTGTTCCTGACCAGTGATGCCGGACTGAATTTCATCCTGTGTGCGCGGGAGAAATTTCGTGGCCACCACCACCTCGTCCCGTTTGGCATGTTCCCGGAGGGTGCGGCCCAGATACTGCTCACTTGTGCCGCTTTGGTAACCGATAGCGGTGTCAAAGAAATTGACGCCTAACGCAAGTCCACGCTTGATGATGTCCCGACTTTGGCCCTCGTCCACTGTCCAGGAGTGCTGACCGTTTTGAGCATCCCCAAACCCCATGCACCCCATGCAGATACGGGATACCTTCAAGTCGGAGTTTCCCAGTGTTGTGTATTCCATGCTGTTCCTCACTTTCCACTGAACACCGGGAAGGCCGTGTACTCGCCATAATTCTGGATCGGCGCGGTGGCCTTCAGTATTTCCATATCTCCATCAGAGATGGCGAAGTCTACCGCGGCGTTGTCCCGCATGTGAGTCGGATCCGGCGGTCTTAGGCAGTGGGGCAGTACCCAGCTGCAGGCAGTAGCGGATGCACAACTGTGGGACACTGACACTATACCTTTGCGCCATCTCCGCCACCTCCGCATTTTTCAGAATCTCTCCGTGGGCGATGGGAGAATAGGCCTCCACCAGGATGTTCCGCTCTCTGCAATAGTCCATCAATGCCAGCGGCGTGTTGCTGATGTGGACCAGCAGCTGATTGACCATAGGGGCAACAGTACAGGAGGAGAGGATATTTTCCAAATCTGCCTCCTTGAAGTTGGACACGCCGATGGCCTTGAGTTTCCCCGCCTGATAGGCGTCTTCCAATGCCCTCCACGCTTCCCGGTTGCCCTGGGCGTAATCCCCGCCCCGAAAGTCGGCCCAGGGCTGGGGGCTGTGGATCAGCATCAGGTCAAGATAGTCCAAGCCCATTTCTTTCAGCGATCCATCAATGGCCGCGGCTGCGCTCTCATAGTCCTTGCACTCTGCCGCCAGCTTTGTGGTAACAAAGAGTTCCTCTCGCTTCAGCCCGCAGGTGCGGACACCCTCACCCACGCCGCGCTCGTTTCCGTAAGCCTGGGCCGTGTCGATGTGGCGGTAACCCAGTACCACTGCATCCCGGACCGCCTGTGCGGCCTTATGATCGTCGATGAACCAGGTCCCAAGACCCAGCTTAGGAATGACCCCCCCCGTTGGTCAGGGTGTAAGTCTCCTGTAAAATCATTTCAAATCACTCCTTATCTTGTGATGTAACATTGCTCTCTTTTATCTGCATGGATGTAGCCAGGCCACTCATCCCGGACTTCTCAGTCTCAGTCATGGTCATAGACCTCTTTTGCCATGCGGAAAGCGGCCCAGGCATTGGGCCATCCGGCATAGAAGGCGGCATGGGTCAGGATCTCCGACATCTCCTGAGCAGTAACGCCGTGGGTTTTGGCGTTTTGGATGTGGTACTGGAGGGAGCTGTCCAAAATGCCCTTGCTCATCAGGGCAGTGACCGTGACAATACAACGGTCCCGGAGGGAGAGCTTATCCTCCCGGCTCCACACCTCACCGAATAGGACATCATCATTGAGCCGGGCAAATTCAGGGGCGAACTCACCCAAACTATCTCTGCCTGCTGTCTGCTTTACCATGAAAAACACTCCTTTTCTGAATCATAAAATTTATTAAATCAGTTTTGCCTGTCTGGCGGGACATTCCATTTTTTGATCGTGGCAGGGTTGCCGCAGGCAATCGCATTATCCGGGATATCCTTCGTTACTACACTGCCTGCCCCAATGACCGTGTTACTGCCAATGGTGACCCCCGGCAGGATGATGGCTCCACCGCCGATCCAGCTATTGTCCCCGATGGTTACCGGAGCCGCTGAGACAACAATGGATACGGAATCTTCCGCATTCTGCGCCATTCGCTCTGTGCCAAACAGAGGATGATCCGCTGTATAGATCTTTACATCCGGGCCAATGAGTACCCGGTCTCCAATGGTGATTCGCCCCGTGTCAAGGAAGGTGCATCCGATGTTCACCAGGGAGTGGTTCCCAATGGAGATGTGGCAGCCGTAGTCCACCAAAAAGGGCTGGTTTACCCGGCTTCCAGTTCCAATGTGGGCCAGAGTTTTCTCCAGAAGAGTCTGTCGTTCAGCCAGGTCCTCAGAGGGGAGTGTGTTGTATGCCTGATTGAAGGCCCAACCCTTTTGATGCAGCTGCCACAGCTCCGGGTCGCCATTTTCAAACGGCAGTCCGGCCAATAATTTTTCGTGTTCCGTCATTTCTTTGCCCCCTTCTGTATTTGGGCGGCTCCTTTGTGATAAAAAATGGAGACACTCATTTCTGAGCGTCTCCATTGTATCTCCGGTTTTTATAAAAGTAAAATGCTTAGTTTCTACCTTCTTCATGCTCAAAAAGCATTTTAGCCTCTTCGATAAATTTTTTTGCCGCAGGACTGAACCGCTGCCATTTCTGCCAGACCAACACTGCGCTGAGCGGAATATCCGGCATCAGAGGTCGGAAAGCGAACCGGGCTGGATCATAGTGGGATACCGCTCCCCGAATACAAAGAGCGCAGCCCAGCCGCTGCTCCACCAAGGTTGCGGCATTGCCAATCAAATTGTAGGTGGAAAAAATATTTACACCCTGAAATGCGTCATGGAAACCAAATTGTTCTGAGAGCCGCCCGCGGACTGTGGAGCGATTGCTGACCAGCAGGGGACGGTCCACCAAATCAGCCGCAGTAAGAGCTTCTTTTTCTGCCAGCGGATCGTCAACACGCAGCAGTACGCCCCAGTGATCCTGCTGGGGCAGGCGTACATACTCGTACTTGTCCAGTTCCACCGGTTCCAAAAGAAGGCCCACATCCAGCAAACCGTTTTCCAGTCGCTCCTTGATCTGGTCCGCGTTGCCGGATACCAGTTCGAAGCGCACCTTGGAATATTGGCGGCTGAACACCTTCATCAACTCGGCCAGGGCCTCAGCCGCACTGGCCTCAGCTGCACCGATAGATACCACACCGGCAATATCACGGCTCGCACTGCCTACCTCGCGCTTTGTTTTTTCGGATAGTTCCAGCATTTCCTCCGCCCGGCGGCGCAGGAGCATCCCCTCGTCGGTGAGCGTGGTGCGCCGCTTGCCGCGGATCAGCAGAGGGACGCCCATCTCCTCCTCCAGCTCGGTAAGCTGGCGGCTCAAGGTTGGCTGGGTGATATGGAGCATATCCGCCGCCCGAGTAATATTTTCTTCCCGTGCCACTACCAGGAAGTATTGCAGGACCCGTAATTCCATGGAAGTTAGCCTCCCTTTATCTCAATAAATCAAATATAATGCTTATAGAGCATGACGTCAATACAAAACAAGCATTTGATTTTGTATCTCTACCGCGTATAGGATATAGACAAATCCAATCGTAACGGGAGGAACGGTATGGGACAGGCAGTTCAAACCGCAGAAGATACGGCTCTGCAAGTCTTATGGATCTCTCATCTCAATCATCATGTAAGTTTTCTTCCCCTGACAGGTTACGAGGAGGTATCCTTTGGTGACCACGAGGAGCTGATGGCCTATGCAATCAATCTTTTGGACCACGATTATCGCATGGGCTAAATGCAGTGCCGTCTGTCAGGAGTGAAGCACGATGCCGCGGAAATCAGACACATAAAATTTGCAGTATCAGTTGGGAGGGGTGGTATGACAGCAGAAGAAATCTGCCACCGATATGGTATTTCGCCACCAATTTTAGAAGAATACCGTGCTTGGGGTTTATGCAGCGAAGGGAAGGCACCTGCGGAGGAACAGCAGTACAATGACCAGGATCTGGAGCGGCTGAGTACTATGATGTCACTTCACAAAATGGGGTTTCCCAGTGATGAAATAGGGGACTATATGCGTCTTCTGGTCCATGAACCGGCCGCCAAAGCAGATCGGCTTCGTATTTTGGACCGGTGGAGGAATGCCCTTTTAGACGAGATCCACTCGAAGGAAAAGCAACTCCAGAGGATGGATTACCTTCGCTGTGAGCTGCGCGGCAGTCGATCAAGAGAGGGAGGAGCAAGTTGATGAAAACCAGAGTGCTAAGGGATATTACAGTATCCGAAGTTGGCATGGGTTGCATGGGTTTTTCCCACGGCTATGGCCAGGTGCCAGAGGAGGCATACAGCATTGAGGCGATCCGGGCGGCCTATGAGTATGGCTGCACATTTTTCGATACAGCCGAGGGATATGGAATCGAGATGTTTTACCCCGGCCATAACGAGGAATTGGTGGGAAAGGCAGTTCAGCCCTTTCGGAAAGGAGCGGTACTGGCCACCAAGTTCCATATCCGCCCGGAAGAATGTGCTGGCGGGACCGTGTATGACGCAGTACGAGGACATTTAGCGCAGTCCATGGAGCGGCTTCGGACGGACTATGTAGACCTCTACTACCTCCACCGGGTCAACGAAAGGATTTCCGTAGAGGAGATAGCTCAGGCCATGGGACGCCTGATCCAGGAGGGCCTTATTCGTGGCTGGGGTATGTCCCAGGTATCTGTTGGGACCCTGGACCGGGCAAATCGGGTGGCCCCGGTTTCGGCCGTGCAAAATCTCTATTCCATGATGGAGCGGGACTGTGAGCGGGACATTTTCCCTTATTGCCTGGAGCAAAACATCGGTGTTGTTCCCTTTTCCCCCATTGCCAGTGGATTTCTCTCTGGAAAGGTGACGACCGAAACAAAGTTTGAGGGAGACGATGTACGCAAATGGGTACCTCAGCTTTCCAAAGAAAATCTGGTAGCCAACCAGCCTGTTTTAGATGTCCTACATGCGTTCTCTCTGCAGAAAGGGGCAACCAACGCCCAAATCTCTCTTGCTTGGATGCTTCACAAATATCCCAATGTGGTCCCTATTCCCGGCTCTAAAAACCGGGAGCGTATCTTGGAAAACCTGGGCGCTTGGAAGGTTACATTGACCGAAAAAGAATTTCAGGCTTTGGAAACAGCACTGGGCAACTGTGTCATCTATGGTCATCGTGGATACGAGGAAACAGAGCAAAACAGCTTCGGCAACCACTGGAAGAACAAGTAAAAGCGTTCTTGCTCTCCATTTGAGCATGATCTGTAAATAAAATCTACAAGGAGGTTTCTGTATTATGCCGCATATCGCAATCACCATGATCCCTGGCCGGGATGACAAAGCAAAGAGAGCCCTTGCAAAAAAAGTCCAGCGTTTCATCTGTGATGAGTTATCGCTGGATGAAGCCGTCGTTTCCGTTTCCATTCAAGATATTCCGATGGAGCAGTGGAAACAGTCCATGGAGAAATTTCCCCAGGAGATCATGTTTGCAGGCCCCAATGTATGACCATCTGATTCTAAAATAAAAGGAGAATAAATCATGCGTAATTTGAAACAAGTGGCTGCAGCTTTTCTTGCAGTTGTTTTGACCCTCGCGCTTTCTGTTCCCGCCTTTGCCGCAGTAGAGGATACTGGTTTTTCTGATGTGGCCGTTAACGACTGGTATGCGGAGGCCGCTGTCTATTGTCGGGATAACGGCGTGATGAACGGTACCTCCGCCACCACCTTCGGCCCCAGCACCACCATGAGCCGCGCTATGCTGGCAACCGTCCTCTACCGGGCGGCGGGCAGTCCCGCTGTCAGCGGCGGCGCAACTTTCACCGATGTTCCCGCAGGGGCCTACTACGCCGATGCGGCGGCCTGGGCTTCTGAGGAAGGCATCGTTTCCGGCTACGGCAACGGCCTGTTCGGTTCCAACGATCCTGTAACTCGGGAGCAGATCGCCACCATCCTGTGGCGCTATGACGGCAGCGAGGAAGTCTCCACCACCGCCAGCTTCACCGATACATCCAGTATTCACTCCTATGCCACCGCTGCTGTCAACTGGGCAGTCGCTAACGGCATCGTCACCGGCATGACCGACGGCCGCTTTGCCCCCACCGCCAGCGCCACCCGCGCCCAGGTGGCTGTGATGCTCCACCGCTACCTGACCCGCGATACCCAGGAGACTCCTGAGCAGCCCGATGCCACGCCGGAGGAACCCGCCGAAACCGGAAAAGTGCTGGTGGCCTATTTCTCCGCCACTGGAAACACGGAGAACATTGCCCAGCATCTGGAGACCGTTCTGGATACCGACCTCTATGAGATCGTTCCCCAGGAACCCTATACTTCCGCCGATCTGAACTACAATAACTCCAGCAGCCGTGCCGAGGTGGAGCAGCGTGATCCCAATGTACGCCCTGCCATCTCTGGAAGTGTGGACAACATGGAGGAGTATGACGTCATCTTCCTGGGCTATCCCATCTGGAACGGACAGGCCCCCCGAATCATCTCCACCTTCCTGGAGAGCTATGATCTCAGCGGCAAGACCATCGTGCCTTTCTGCACCTCTGGCAGCAGCGGCATCGGTTCCAGTGCCACCAATCTGCACAGTCTGGCCTCTGAGGCCGATTGGCTCTCCGGCCAGCGTTTCAGCGGCAGCGCCTCCCAGTCTTCCGTGGAGAGCTGGGTGAACGGTTTGGGACTGGACCTGCAGCCTATCGCATGACAGAACGCTTGTTCAGGAGGAACCAATTATGAGCAACAAATTAGTAGCCTATTTTTCCGCCAGCGGTGTTACCGCTAAAGCAGCAAATGCACTTGCAGAAGCTGCGGATGCGGATCTCTATGAGATCTGTCCTGCCATCCCCTATACGGATGCGGACCTGGACTGGACGAACAAAAAGAGCCGCTCCAGCGTGGAGATGAACGATCCTGCCGCTCGTCCCGCTTTGGCTGGAGAGCTGCCGGATCTCACTTGGTACGACACAGTTTTTCTTGGCTTTCCCATCTGGTGGTACACGGCCCCCAGCATCATCAAGACCTTTTTGGAGGCCGGGGACTTCTCCGGCAAGAAGATCATCCTCTTTGCCACCAGCGGCGGCAGCGGGTTGGGCCATACCGACCGCGACTTGCAAGCGGTCTGCCCCGGCGCTTTCATCAAAAACGGGAAACTGCTGAATGGCAGCCAGGATGTAGATTCCTTGGCCGGTTGGTCAAAAAATGTCTGCTAAAAATAAAAGAGATAGAGCCAAGGTCTTATGACCTTGGCTCTATCTCTTTTGCAACCGCAAATACATTTCTGACAATATACAGGGTTCGTATTTGCGCGTTATGGTGGACCTGAACGGGATCGAACCGTCGACCTCTCGGATGCGAACCGAACGCTCTCCCAGCTGAGCTACAGGCCCAAATTGGATGCTTTTCTATCAAAAAAGCCGCAAAAAAGATACTTAAACCATTCAACTCTCGAACATCGAATGGAGCAGGCAGGCAAGGTGCATATACCTATATGGATGTGAACTGCACGCCCGAACGTTCCAGCTCATCTTCGGATATGTCTGATGCCAGTCCCACATACCGGATAAAACCAAGTTTTTAGCATGTGGCTCTATCATTATAGCAGATTTTTTTTGCTTGTAAAGTCTTATTTTTTCTTCTCTCTTTCTTAATATCATTTTTCTCTATTTTATCATTGATAATTTTCTTTCAATATAGTACAATACATGTTGCTCTGTTCTGCGTCTCGGCGCGGAGCAAGGCCGCACTAGTCGGGGAGATAGCGGTGCCCTGTACCTGCAATCCGCTACAGCGGGGATGAATCCCGGCCCCCGGACGTGTGATGTGTCGTCTGACCTGGACAAGCAGTGATGATAGGCCGGTCCCACGCAACGTGGCTCCGTGAACCGTGTCAGGCGGGGAACCGAGCAGCACTAAGCGGTCCGCCGCGTGTGCCGTGGGGTTACTGTTCTTGAGCCGGCTATCCAGGTACCGGGCATGTCCCACGCTTCAAAGGCCGGTGTGCGGTCTTGCTCCGCGCCGCGTCGTCGTCCTGGCCGCGGGCTCCATATCCTTCACCCCGCCGCAAGCGGCAGGGCTCACTCATTTCGCCGCTCCTCCTCTCCAAACCGCACCCACTCCGCTGGGCTGCGCTTTGGCCCTGGGATACTGGCCGTGGGCTCCATATCCTTCGCCCCGCCGCAAGCGGCAAGGCTCACTCATTTCGCCGCTCCTCCTCTCCAAACTGCACCCGCTCCGCTGGGCTGCGCTTTGGTCCTGGGATACTGGCTGCGGGCTCCATATCCTTCGCCCCGCCGCAAGCGGCAGGGCTCACTCATTTCGCCGCTCCTCCTCTCCAAACCGCACCCGCTTCGCTGGGCTGCGCTTTGGCCCTGGATATAGACTGCAAGTACTCAATTTATTTCCTGGTTTGTCTCGGACATCCAGGTTTTTAAGCTTACTTTATTATGTGGGGTGATTTGATGTATCAGGCCCTGTATCGTAAGTGGCGGCCCCGCACCTTCGACGATGTGGTGGGCCAGTCTCACATCACCGATACCTTGAAACAGCAGATAGCCGGAGACCGGCTGTCTCATGCCTATCTGTTTACCGGTACCAGGGGCACCGGCAAGACCACCTGTGCCAAGATTTTAGCCCGGGCCGTCAACTGCCAGAACCCGCAAAATGGGAACCCCTGCAATCAATGCCCCGCCTGCCTGGGCATTGAAAACGGCTCCATTCTGGATGTTCTGGAACTGGACGCCGCCTCCAACAACGGTGTGGATCAGGTCCGCGCCCTCCGAGATGAGGCGGTTTATACTCCCGCCGCCGTCCGGAAACGGGTATATATCGTGGACGAAGTCCACATGCTTTCCACCCCCGCCTTCAATGCTCTGTTGAAAATTCTGGAGGAGCCACCTTCTCATCTGATGTTTATCCTGGCCACTACCGAGCTCCACAAGGTACCCGCCACCATCAAATCCCGGTGTCAGCAGTTCTCCTTCAAGCGCATTCTCCCCGGTCAGATTGCCCAGCAGCTATCCTATGTGGCTCAACAGGAGGGCATTGATTTGACTGCCGATGGCGCCGCCCTCCTTGCCCGGCTGGCCGATGGAGGTCTGCGGGATGCCCTCTCCCTGCTGGACCAGTGCTCCGGCGGCCGTCAGCGGGTGGACGAGGGAGAGATCCTGGACACACTTGGTCTGGCCGGTAATTTGGAAACAGCTGCCCTCATGGGCCAGATCGCCGGCCGGGACACCGCAGCAGCCTTGGAAAGTCTGGCCCGTCTGTATGCCAACGGCAAAGATGTGGGCTCAGTTCTCAGTGAGCTGTCTTCCCTGGCCCGGGATCTTCTGCTGCGCAAAACCGCCCCACGCGGGGCGGCGGCTCTGCTCACCGGCGGCTATGATGAAACCACCATGCGCACCTTGGGGGAACAGCTTTCCGCCCAGCGCCTGCTTCAGATCCTTTCCCAGCTTCAGGCGTCCTCTTCAGATTTGGCCCGAAGCAGCAACCGCCGCACTGACACGGAGTTGTGTCTCATCCGGCTGTGTGATGAAAGCCTGGATCAGTCCTTTTCCGGTCTATCCGCCCGTATCGCCCGGTTGGAGGAGAGGCTTTCCCAAAGCGCCGTCTCTCCGGCGGTCCCTCCTGACCCGCCCGCTCCCGTTCCTCAAGCAGACGGGCCGGCAAAGTTGGAAGACACCCCTCCTTGGGACGACGGCCGTCCGCCACTCCCCGAGGAACCCCCGGAGGAGCTTGAATTTGATTGTCCTCCCCCCTCCCCTTCCCTGCCCTCCAATAAGGAGGACCGGTCCTTCTGGCCCTCTTTTGTGGCCGGCCTGCGGGGCAAGGTCCCGCCCTCTGTCACCCCTTATCTGAACAACCCGGCCAAAGTGACGGGCGTATGGAAAAATGGGGCTCTCACCCTTTGGACGGACAGTGAATTTACCCGGTCCATGCTAAATAAACCGGCAGTACTGGAGGGGCTGACTCAGGCAGCGGCGGCCGCTTTCGGCGGACAGCCCCATGTGAGCGTGGTGGCCGGCACCCCCCCCGAGGAGCCGGCCGGACCTTCCTCCGCCGCCGTCCCCCCTCCGCCTCAGCAAGGCGGTGACGCGCTGGATGAGCTGCTGGCTTTTGGGGAGCAGTTTGACAACATCATCATTCAATAATTTTCTGATAAAGGAGTTTTGTACCTATGGCGAAAGGCTTTGGCGGCCGGGGTATGCCCGGCATGGGCGGCGGCATGAATATGAACATGCTTAAGCAGGCCCAGAAGATGCAGCAGGATATGATGAAGCTGCAGCAGGAACTCCAGGAGAAGGAGTATCAGGCTGCAGCCGGCGGCGGAGTGGTATCCGCCACCGTCACCGGCAAGCATGAACTGAAGAGCCTTGTCATCGACCCGGAGGCTGTGGACCCGGAGGACGTGGAGATGCTTCAGGACATGATTGTGGCCGCCGTCAACGAGGCCATGCGCGCCGCTGACAGCGACGCCGCCGGCACCATGTCCCAGATTACCGGCGGGATGGGCCTGCCCTTCTAATCATAAATTGTTTAAGCCGAGGATCTCTGCATAAAAGCAGTGGTCCTCGGCTTTATCAATTGCCCCAGGCGGCGGTTCCCTGCCCCGCGTCAAATCGCCTCTTTTCCCGCCCGCTGAATGTTCCATACCGCCCGCTTGACATCCGTGCAGTATTTCGCTATAATAATTAAGCCAATTTAATTAAATTAGCTTAAGGAAATGGCAAGGGAGGATTGTCCATGGATTTGCGGGACAGTTTGAACCGATACTACTACGACACAACGGTAAGTGATCTCCGCCAGCTCAAGCGCACCGGGGGCGGAAACCTATCCTACAACAGCATAATGTACCTGGACGTCATATCCTATCAACATGCCCAGGGTCTGTGCACCGTCAGCACGCTGGCGGATACCCTGCACATCACCAAATCGGCGGCCACCATCAAAATCAACGAACTGGAACGCCTGGGTCTGGTATCCAAAACAAGGAGTGAACGCGACCGGCGGGTTGTTCATCTTGATGTAACGCCAGTGGTGTCCCAGTCTCTCCGGGCTTACGACCGCCCCTTTGAGCGTGCCGCCCAGGTGGTGGAGGCCTCCTTTTCCCAGGAACAAATTGAAGTCTTCTGCACCATTTTAGACCGATTCAGCAAGGAGTATAACAAGTATTTTAAATGATGACACACCATGAAACACTGTTCGAGACCCTCCACCCCACCCGCCTGTTTTTCCGCTGTGCCCTGCCCAGTATGGTCAGCATGGCGGTCTCCTCCCTGTATACTGTGGTGGACGGCATTTTTGTAGGCCGGTACGTGGGCTCCGGTGCGCTTGCCGCCATTAACCTGGTCATGCCCCTTCTCCTCATCAGCTTTGCGCTGGTGGATCTGGTAGCAGTGGGTTCCTCCGTCCAGATTTCCATCCGTCTGGGGGAGAAGAGGGAGGCGGAGGCCTGCCGGATTTTCAGTTTTTGCAGCGGAATTATCCTTCTGCTCTCCTGCCTCATCGGGACAGCCGGCTTTTTCCTGGCACAACCGGCGGTTCGTCTGATGGGGGCGGATGCCCAGGTTACCGCTATGGCCGCTGAATACCTGAAAATATACACCATATCTGCCCCCGCCATTATGATTTTTTTCGCCTTGGATAACTATCTGCGCATCTGCGGCCGGGTACGGTACAGTATGCTCCTTAATGTGGCCGCCGCCCTGGTAAACATCGTGCTGGACTTTTTATTCCTGGTGGTCCTTCGCTGGGGTATTGCCGGGGCTGCTTTGGCCTCCTGCCTGAGCATTGCCCTGGGCACTCTGCTGGGCCTGCTCCCCTTTTTGGGACATCGTCTTCCCCTGTACTTCGTCCGCGGACACATACCTCCGGCCCAAATGGCCGGACTGCTGGCCAACGGCAGCTCTGAATTCTTCTCCAGCATCGCCGGCTCCGTACTGATGGTGATCCTCAACAGCGTACTGCTTCGGCTGGCCGGTGCCATGGCGGTGGCCGCTTTCTCCATTGTGATGTATATGGACAGCATTGTGGGCTCTCTCCTGTACGGCATGTCTGACGCCCTCCAGCCTGCCATCAGCTATAACTACGGCGCTGGCCGCCGGGACCGGATGTTTGCTTTGGAACGGCGGGTCTTGCTTCTAGGAGCGGCGGTCTCCCTCTCCGCACTGGCCTGGATGCAGTTCGGAGGCGGTGCCATCATCCCCCTGTTCGTTCAGGAGAACAACCCCGCTCTTCTGGCCATGAGCCTGCGGGCCATGAAGCTGTTTTCCCTGTCCTATCTGCTGGGCTGGGCCGGCACCTGTCTGAGTTCCTTTTTCACCGCCCTGAACCGACCTGTCATGTCCCTGTCTCTGGCCTTCAGCCGGACACTGGTCTTTCCCCTGCTCTCCCTGTCCGTCCTCCCCGCCGCCATAGGGTTGGACGGGGTATGGCTCACCCCCACGGCGGCGGGCGTGCTCACTGCCGCCATGGCCGCAGCCTTTCTGGCGGTTCTGGTCCGGCAGGAGCGGTCCACTCTGCCCGCCTCGGACTGAATCTCTTCCGGAGGTACTGCTGTGAACACATTTTCTCAAATCTACCAGGTAGTGGCCCAAATCCCCTTCGGCCGGGTGACCACCTACGGACAGGTGGCCCGGCTGTCCGGCAATCCCCGGCTGAGCCGCATTGTGGGCTGCGCTCTTCACGCCGCTCCGGAGGGACTGCCCTGCCATCGGGTGGTAAACCGTCTGGGCGGCCTGTGCGACGCCTTCACACCCACCGGAAGGGACACCCACCGCCTGCTTCTGGAACAAGAGGGTATCCCCTTCCGCCCCAACGGTACGGTGGACTTGACCCGCTGCATGTGGTACGGCCCGGAAGAGCCGGCCGCCGGGGCAGAGAACTAGGGCATTCGGCCACGGCCGCCCCACAGGCGGCTCCTTTGAATTAAGATATATTTTACCGCAGACCCATGGACTCGTTCTCCCCCATAGACTGAACTATTTTGTGTAAAGTTCTCCATTCCCGCGCCAACCAAACAGAAAATCCGGGGACCCATTGTATAGCAATGGGTCCCCGGATTTTTACATGCGGGCGCACTTTATCCCAAGGAAATTCTTCCGTGCTCATATCAGCTATGGCATGGCGTGCAGCTATGCACAACAAGACGGACCTTTCCCTCCGTGCTATACGACACACAGTGTTCCCCCGGAATTGGTCAGCGCATCCGTAAAGTCCTGTGCGGGCGCCTGGTCAGTGATGACAAAATCAATGCCATCCAAGTCGCAGTAAGTAAAAAGTGACACCTGATCAAATTTTTCATACTCCACCAGAATAAACACCTCGTTGCTTTTGGCGATCACTGCATGCTTTACCTCAAACTCCGCCGGAGTGGACTGCGTGGCTCCGTTCACTGCGGTCAAGCCGTCCGCCGACATGAAGGCCTTGCCAATATTGTAGTCCTTTAAGCTTTGAGATAGATGGAGACAAGAAAACGAGAACGTCTTTCTGTTCAGCATCCCTGCCAAAGACACCACCGTTAGCTTAGGGTTCGCCACGGCCCGGTTGATTACCTCCAGGCTGTGGGTCAAAATCGTCACATCCTCCACATCTGTCAGCTCGTCCACAATATGACAGGTGGTTGTGCCGGAGTCAATATAAATAATATCTCCGCTTTTAACTTTTTGGGCCGCCGCCCGGGCAATACGGCGCTTTACCTCCGCATTCTTGTTGACACGCTCTACAAACGGCAGGGGGAGCCGGCTGCGGACCACACGGACACCGCCGTAGGTTTTCTGAAATTCTCCGCGGGCCAGAATTTCTTTCAAATCACGCCGGATGGTATTCTTGGAAACCTGAAAAATCTCGCATAATTCATCCATCGTCGCCGATTTGTGGGTGGTAATATAACGCTCCATGCGTTCAATGCGCTCGACTCTCAATTCAACATTCCCTTTCATCCTGTCATCATACTATCTTTTTGATTATAAAAAGAGGAAAATTCTGTTTGGTGCAATTATATAGTGCTCCGCCGCAGAAATCAATAGCACCTCAAACTTTATCATAATTTACTCATAAGTTAATAATAATTTCTCTGTATTTAACCAATAAGTTATTCATATTTTATCAACTATGACAATTGTTTTTTTATATAACAGGTAGTAAACTACAATTATTCATTGAGAATTCTCCAAAATATGTCCATATCCGGGGCGCGCCGATTGTGAACTTTGACGCTCGCAGCAGTGCATCCCGGTTGGACCGCAGGCCGCGGAGAACATGCGGGCCTTCTATCAGAAGCAAGGAGTGACACTATGAAGCATTTATATTTAAACCTCAAACGGTTTGACATTCCGGCCTCCTATGGAGGTGTAAACCGCATTGCACCCATGGCCGGCTGGGGCAGATACATTATCTCCCACACCCAAGAAGCGCTTCGGAACTACGATCCGGCACAGGTTGAATTTGTTCAGTACTTTCCCGAGGCCCATCTTTTCAGCGCTTTGGGCGCACTAAGCGACCACAGTCCGGTTCAAATTGGATGTCAGGGGGTCTACCGGGGGGATACCGCACCCGGCGGAAACTTCGGAGCTTTTACCACCAACCGCCCCGCCGCCGCAGCCGCCGCCATGGGATGCGTCAGCACAATGATCGGCCACTGCGAGGAACGCAGCGACAAAACGGGCATTCTGGCGGAGGCCGGCGTGTCAGACACCGCCCCGGTAAATCGTCTGCTCAACCAGGAAATCAGGCAGGCCATCGGCCGAGGTTTAAAAGTCCTCTACTGCATTGGCGAAAAAAGCGAGGAGCAGGATCAGTGGCAGCAGGTCCTGGCAGAGCAGCTGGAGATCGGATTGGCCGGCGTGGATAAAAGCAGGGTGGTCATCGGCTACGAGCCCATCTGGTCCATCGGTCCGGGCAAGACCCCGGCCGACCGGCCTTATATCACCAAGGTCGCCCGATTTATCAAAGAGGTTACCGGTGGGGTTGACGTGGTTTACGGCGGCGGGCTCAAATCAGACAACGCTGAAATGCTGGCCTCTATCCCCGAAATAGACGGAGGCCTCATTGCTCTGACCCGTTTTCAGGGAGAAATTGGATTTTACCCTGAGGAATACCTGGACATCATTCGAATTTATTTGGGAAGGTGAAGGGAACGTATGAAACTGGACTTTGAATATGGACATGGCCTGATGAGCGCCGAACTGCCTGACAGCACCGACGTATTTATACCCGGAGAGACAGTAGCGGATCCTCCCTGCCTGCCGCAGGACTGGGACTCCCTGTACGCCGCCACATTGGAGAGCATTCGGAACCCCATCGGAATGCCCCCTCTGAGGGAGCTGGCCGCTCCCGGTAAGACGGTGGTCTTCGTCATCCCTGACATTGTCAAAGGCGGCGTACAGCCCACCAGCCACCGAAAGATATCTGTCCGTGCCTGTCTGGATGAGCTGTATGCCGCCGGGGTGGAAAAAACGGACATCCTCTTTATGATCTCCAACGGTCTGCATCCCCGGGCCACTGTAAGCGAAATGAAACAGATTCTGGGGGATGAGCTGTTTCACGAGTTCTACTACACCGGTCAGATCACCTCCCACGACAGCGAGGATCCCGATCATATGGTGGATTTGGGGGCAACACGGCGTGGAGACCCCGTCCTTATGAACAAGTATGTCTTTGAGTGCGACATCCCCATTCTGATTGGCCACACCCAGGGAAACCCTTACGGCGGCTATTCCGGCGGCTACAAGCATTGTGCCACCGGCATCACCCATTGGCGCTCCATCGCCAGCCACCATGTTCCGCAGGTCATGCACCGGCCTGACTTCACTCCCGTTACCGGCCATTCCCTCATGCGCACCAAATTTGATGAGATCGGCATGTACATGGAGGAGAGGATGGGACACCCCTTCTTCTGCTGCGACGCAGTACTGGACACCTATTCCCGCCAGATTGCCATTTACAGCGGCTGCGCAAAGGAGATGCAGCCCCTCAGCTGGCAGTTGGCCAACAAACGCACCTACATCCCCTTTGCCAAGGAAAAGTACGACATTATGGTATTCGGCATGCCGCAAAACTTTCACTATGGCAACGGCATGGGCACCAATCCCATCCAGATGATGCAGGCCCTGTCCGCCCAGGTCATCCGGCACAAGCGCGCCATGAAGGAAAACTGTGTCATCATCTGTTCTTCCACCTGCAACGGTTATTTCCACGATGAGCGGTGGCCCTATCTGCGTGAGCTGTACGATATGTTCCAGCATGACTATATGCAGACCCTGCCTGATATGAACCGATACGGCGAGTACTTCGCCACCAATCAGGAGTATATCCGCAAATACCGCTTTGCCAATGCCTTTCATCCTTTCCACGGCTTCTCCATGATGTCCTGCGCCCACATCGCCGAAATGAACACCAGTGCCATCTATATCGTGGGCGCACAGGAGCCCGGCATTGCCCGAAGCATGGGTCTGAAAACCAGAGCCACCTTCGAAGAGGCCATGGCCGACGCCAAAAAGAAATACACCGGCCCCAATCCCAACATTCTCGCCCTGCCCAAAACCTTTAAAGTAGGCGCTGTCCATCTGTGCATGGCCGATGACGATCTGACCACAGTTTAGTCTCTCCTCATCCTGCAGCAGGCATAAAAGGTCCACTTGCCTGTCTGCTGCGCAGCTTTTATTTTCCCGAAAACAGCCCCATCCCCCTTGATACGGCATCAGGATCAGGGAGATGGGGCTTCCCCTTCATGGGACCATCAAAACAGGACCAGCGGATGGGGGCGTGGAAATAAACGAGGTCCGGAATTCTGGAGGGATTCTCTCCTTGAAAACCAGCACAAACAGCATCAGACGGCGATTCATTTGTTCAGCGGCCCATTCATCCTCATTGCCCCTCGTTCAGGTATAACTTCCTAGCCCGCCTGACAGCTTTCTTGAAAAAAGATTTAAAAAATAATATAATCAGGAAATTATTGCAATAATATCATATAAGACAGGTGACTTTTTATGACCCTGCGGCATATCAGGATTTTTCTCTCCGTCTGTGACCACGGCAACAACACAACAAAAGCGGCGGAGGCAATGTGTGTGACCCAGCCGGCGGTCAGTTTGGCCATCCGGGAGCTGGAGGAATACTACGGTGTGCTGCTTTTTGATCGGCTCGGCAGACGGCTGATGATTACGGCAGCGGGCCAGCAGTTTCGCGAATACGCCGCCCATATCGCCCGTTTATTCGATCAGCTGGAGAAGGGCATGCGGGATTGGGATACCTTCGGTATTTTGCGGATCGGCGCCAGCATTACCATCGGCTCCCAGTTTCTTCCCGGCTATACAAAGGCGTATTACGACAGATTTCCCGGAGCGGAGATCCATGCCCTCATCGGGCCCTCCGAGCAGCTGGAACAGAAGCTGCTGACCAACGAGCTGGACTTTGCGCTGATTGAGGGCATTGTCCATGAGCCCTCCCTGATCTCTCAGGAATATATGGAGGATTACTTATCGGTGATCTGTCCCCCAGGCGGACGGTTCCACACAGGTCAGCACCTCACTATCCAGGAATTCCGCCAGCAGAAATTCCTCCTCCGGGAGAAAGGCAGCGGAACCAGGGAAGTATTCGATCGGGTTGTGGAGAGCGCCGGCTTTTCCATTTCGCCAGTCTGGGAGGCTGTGAGTACAACCGCCCTGGTGAACGCCGTGATCAACGGACTTGGCATCTCAGTTCTCCCCTCCCGGATGGTGGCCGGAGCGGTAGCACAAGGTCTGGTGGTGGCAGTGGAGGTGGAGAATTTGAGCTTTCACAGAAACTTTCGCATTGTCTACCACCGGGATAAGTACTTAACCGCCTGTGCAAAGGCGTTTATGGATCTGTGCCGACATTATAATGCAGATCACCCGATTTTCGGGTACAGCAGAGCCGCCTGCCAGCACCCCTGCAATCCGCTGTAAAACCGCCCGTCAAATACCGGAACAGAGCAATAACATCGTTGGCGAAACCGCCTTTCCGCCAAGGGGAGCCGGATACCCTCACTTAGAAACCCGAACAAATTCCAAGATTGCGGCATACCCAGACCTCTGCAGTCTTGTGTCACAAGCAGCCCACATATGCTGTGCAAACAGCTCCATACAAGAGAGCGGACTTCCATTCGATCCGCTCTTTTTTTACTTCTGCCATCCACCCAACCCGCGGCAGGCGGCAGCGCTCCATATGCTTCCTCCTCCCGCTGTCCGCCGGGCCCGCAGACACATCTGGCCTTCGCCCGATCCGTCCAAAATTTCATGTTTCTGCCCCCCCGGCACACCCCGTTTTCAGATCCCACAGACGTTTATTGGACGATTTCCCGCGGTCCAACCTGCGATTTCTCCTGTTTTTTTCTGATTTCCATCCCTCTTTCCCCTTGTCTCCTCTTTCTTTTTCCTCACAATTATGCTATTATGTTTTGTGAATTTGTCTGCAAAGGTTGGGAAGCTCCTGTGAAAAACGTCACCCTCATCGGCATGCCGGGCTCCGGCAAAAGTACTGTAGGCGTCCTGCTGGCCAAATTTCTCGGCTTTCGTTTTCTGGACGTGGATTTGGTCATCCAGCACCAGGAGGGGGCTCTGCTCCAGGAGATTTTAGACCAGCGGGGTGTGGAAGCTTTTTTGGACGCTGAGGAAAAGGCCGTGTGCGCCCTTCAATGCTGCAGCCACGTCATCGCCCCCGGAGGCAGCGCCGTGTGCCGGGAGCGGGCCGCCCTCCACCTCAAGTCCCTGGGGCCGGTTGTCTACCTCAAAGTCCCTCTGGAAGAGCTGACCGGGCGGATTCAAAACCTGTCCACCCGGGGCATTGCCATGGAACCCGGACAAACCCTTGCCCAGGTGATGGCCTACCGCGCACCCCTCTACGACAGGTATGCCGATCTGGTCATCGACTGCATCCCCGGACAAACTCTGGCTCAAACCGCCCAAACGGTGCTGAACCGTCTGCGGGACGGCTCTTTGAGCCGATGAATCACCCCCAGCCCACAGGGCAAATCGTGGGCCGGACGGACCTGAGGCCCGTCTGAATCTGTAAAGGAAGTATTCCATGACATTTCTTGATCTGGGGCTGAGCGCCCCTATTCTCAAAGCCCTGGGCGAGCAGGACTACCAGTCCCCCTCCCCCATCCAGGAAAAGGCCATTCCTCCCGCCCTGGCGGGACGGGACGTATTGGGCTGTGCCCAGACGGGCACTGGAAAAACCTGCGCCTTCGCCGCCCCCATTCTCCAGCGGCTGTCCGCCGCTCCCTCTCCCGGGCGGCCCATCCGGGCCCTGATCCTCACTCCCACCCGGGAGCTTGCCATCCAGATCGGGGAGAGCTTTGACGCCTACGGCAAGTATCTCAACCTGCGCCACACCGTCATTTTCGGCGGGGTGGGCCAGGCCCCTCAGGTGGACGCCCTCAAGCGGGGGGTGGACATTCTGGTGGCCACCCCCGGCCGGCTGATGGACCTCCATGACCAGGGCTTTATCCACCTGGAACAGCTGGAGATCTTCGTGCTGGACGAGGCAGACCGGATGCTGGACATGGGCTTTATCCACGACGTGAGAAAAATTCTCAAGTGGCTGCCCACCCAGAAGCAGACCATGCTCTTTTCCGCCACCATGCCCCCGGAGATCTCCGACCTAGTCAACTCCCTGCTGAAAAATCCCGCCCGGGTGGCGGTTAACCCGGTCTCCTCCCCGGTGGAGGCCATTAAGCAATCGGTCTATTGGGTGGACAAGGCCAATAAAACCAAGCTGCTTGCCCATCTGGTGGCGGCCCGGGGAGTAAAAAACGCCCTGGTCTTCACCCGCACTAAGCACGGTGCCAACAAGGTGGCCCGTGACCTGGAAAAGCTGGGCATCTCCGCCGCCGCCATCCACGGCAACAAGAGCCAGACCGCCCGCCAGCAAGCTCTGGCCGATTTTAAGTCAGGGAAAATTCAGTGCCTGGTGGCCACTGATATTGCCGCCCGGGGACTGGATATTGAGGAACTGTCCCACGTCTTCAACTACAATCTTCCCGAGGTGCCCGAAACTTATGTCCACCGCATCGGACGAACCGGGCGGGCGGGACGCGGGGGCGAGGCCATTGCTTTCTGCGACTTCTCCGAAAAGCCACTTCTGAAAGACATTGAAAAACTCATTGGGCGCAAGGTCCCTCTGGTGGAGGGCCATCCTTTCCCCATGTCCGTCTTCGAGGTCCCCAAAAAGGACAAAAACGGCCGCATCATTAACGAGGAGGACGCCGAAGCCCGGGCCGCGGCCCGAGAGCTGCGCCGGGCCCGGGAAGAGGCAAAAAAAGCGGCCTCCCAGACCGTGGAGCACCGGGCCATTGCCGAATCCGGGCAGGAAGCCCCTGCAAAATCCAGCCGCCGGAAAAAACCTGACGCCCGCCAGGCGCAGACTCAGACCGGCCAGGCCGCAGTTTCCCCCCCGCCCAGGGCCGAACGGCCCCGGCTCACCCGGTCCGGTTCCCTGCTGGACACGGGGGACGCCATGCCCCAGACCGAATTCAGCCGCCCCAATCCTCTGGACAGCGATACCATCATGGACGCCACCGCCCGGCTGCTGGCCCCCCGCCGGGTCACTCTGACCCCCGCATCCCCCCAGGGAGAGGGACGGCGGAATGGAAGTACTCCCTCCCGGAGCCGGCGGCCCCAGAAAAAAACAGCCGCCCAGGGCGCCCGCGTTTCCGGGAGCCAGCCCTCTCAGGAGCGGGCGGACCGCACCAGACAGAAAAACAGCCCCGCCGCCCCGGAGCAGAGGCGGTCCGCCTCCAAACCCAAGGGCAAGCGGGACCGGGGCGGTGCCCGGGGCATGCCCCCAGAGCCCCGCAAGACAGGGCAGCCCAAAGATTCCACCGAACAGCCCAGCCTGATGAAGCCCTATTACCTGGACATCGGGCGCTGAATGTGTTGATTGTCCCCGGCGGACGCCGGGGTCTGAATACCCCAGCAGGTCAATTTGCGGCGGCGGACCGCCGCCAGAGAAAAGAAGAATACGGAGGATCAGAACATGGACTATCAAGCACTGTATCGGCAGAAGCTCACCACCCCCCAGCAGGCCGTCCAGGCCGTCAAATCCGGCGACTGGGTGGACTACGGCTGGTGTACCAACCATCCCGTGGCCCTGGACAAGGCTCTGGCCCAGCGGAAGGATGAGCTGCACGACGTAAAGATCCGGGGCGGCGTCACCATGTGGATGCCTGAGATCGCCAAGGCCGAGGACGCAGGCGAGCATTTCACCTGGAACTCCTGGCACTGCAGCGGCATCGACCGCAAGATTATCGCCAAGGGCATGGGCTATTTCAGCCCCATGCGCTATTCCGAGCTGCCCCGGTTCTACCGGGAAAATGTCTCCGTGGATGTGGCCATGATCCAGGTCACTCCCATGGACAAGCACGGCAATTTCAGCTATGCCCTGGCCGCCTCCCACCTGGCCGATATGCTGGACAAGGCCAAGGTGGTTATTGTGGAGGTCAACGAAAATTTGCCCTGGGTCTTTGGCCTCACCGGGTGTGAGATCAACATCCAGGATGTGGACATGGTGGTGGAGGGCGAGAATCCCCCCGTGGCCCAGCTGGGCGGCGGCGGCGCACCCACCCCGGTGGACCAGGCAGTGGCCGATCTTGTGGTTCCTCAGATCCCCAACGGCGCCTGCCTGCAGCTGGGCATCGGCGGAATGCCCAACACCATAGGCTCTATGATCGCCCAGTCCGACCTGAAGGACCTGTCCGTTCACACAGAGATGTATGTGGACGGCTTTGTGGACATGGCCATGGCCGGCAAGATTACCGGCAGGCACAAGGCCCTGGACAAGGGCCGTCAGGTGTTTGCCTTTGCAGCCGGCTCTCAGAAGCTGTACGATTACATGGACCGGAATCCCGACGTCATGGGCGCCCCCGTGGACTACACCAATGACGTTCATATCATCGGTCAGATCGACAATTTCATCTCCATCAACAACGCCATTGACCTGGACCTCTTCGGTCAGGTGAACGCAGAGTCCGCCGGCGTCAAGCACATCTCCGGCACCGGCGGTCAGCTGGACTTTGCCATGGGTGCATACCTGTCCAGGGGCGGCAAAAGCTTTATCTGCCTATCCTCCACCGTCACCGGCAAGGACGGCACGGTAAAGAGCCGCATCGTCCCCACCCTGACCCCCGGCTCTATTGCCACCGATCCCCGCTCCTGCGTCCACTATCTTGTCACCGAGTACGGGATCATTAATCTGAAGGGCCTGTCCACCTGGGAGCGGGCCGAGGCCATTATTTCCATCGCCCACCCCGATTTCCGGGAACAGCTGATCCAGGGCGCTGAAAAGATGCACATCTGGCGCCGGAGCAACAAGTAAAAAAACAGAAATCCCCCGCTGCTTATTGTAGCGGGGGATCTCTGTTTTCTTACACTAAAATGGCCCTGCCCCGGACCCGGGTGCCTGTAATCCTGCCATCCTCCATCTGAACGTCCGACCTGATGACGCTGGGCCGCCCCATGGCGAAGCCCTGCATCACGGTGTAGCTGTTCCAGCCCTCAACAACGGGAAGCACCCGATGCTCCGCCAGGTAGGCCCCCAGGGCGGAGGCAGCCACTCCGGTGGCCGGGTCCTCGTTGTAGCCCGCCCGCTTGGGGAACTGACGGGCCCAGAACACCGGCTCTCCCCCCTGGTCCTCCCGGGCATAGGGATAGAACCCCGTGGTTTCATACCGGTCACACAGATCCCACAGCCCTTCAAAATCGGGCTGAAGACCGTCCAGAACGGCCCGGCTCCTCAGGGGCACAATCAACTTCCACCGTGAGGTGGCCACCGACTGAACCGGGCCCTCCCCCATGTCTTCAGGGGCAATGTTCAGGACACGGCACACCTCTTCCCTGGAGGGGTTTTTCTCCATATACCTGGGTAAAAACTGGTGAACCCCCACATCGACGGCGCCGTCCTCCTTCCGTTCCCAGTCCACCTGAACCGGACCAAAATGGGTCTCAAAGAAAATAGGAGAGGTCTGAAACATCCCCCGCTCCACCAGCACCGTGGCACTGCCAATGGTGGCATGAATACACATTTCCATCTCATGGAGGGGAACAAAGTACCGGGCCTTCACCTGACAGTCCGGGCGGGTGGGCCTCATCAGAAAGGCGGACTCCTCCCCAAACGCTTTGGTCATCCCCTGCATCTCCCCGACCGTCAGCCCATCGGCCTCCAGGGTTACGGGACAGGGATTTCCGCCCCCCTCTCTGGCCTGAAACACCAATGTATGAATCGTCTGAGCCATAAAATTCCCTCCTGTGGATCCGCCCTGGTGCGGGCAGATCAAAATTTCTGCGCTGTCAATCCAGCAAAGTCCACACAAAGTTTTCCAGCATCAGCCGGCTGCCCACCGTGGTCCCCTCAGGCAGCAGGAACATGGTGACGCTGTGCTCCTGGCCCTGGCCGCTCAGCAGGTCGGCGTAGTCTCCATTGATGGAGCGGACGGTATAAAAAATGGGGCCCATCTTAAATCCCCCTCCCATTTACATGCTCCAACGCCTGCTCCTGTCCCGTGCAAGCCCGGCGGATCCGCATGTAAAACACCAAATAGCTGATGACGTCCACCACAAAAATCAGCTGAAGCAGAATGTCCCGCGCCAATTTCTTTCCGGACAGCCTTCCGTTTTTATACTGGGCGTACAGTCCGCAGATGGAGTAAGACGAGGTGACCAGCACCACGGAATAGGCAAAGGCCACACCGATAAGCCCTGAGAACAGCAGGAGCTGCAGACCCGGGATCACAAGGAAGGCCGCGGATACCAGCATCCAGAGCTGCAAATGGGTTACAAAAAACGGGACCGTCAGCAGCTTCATGGCCAGAGCCAGGCGGTTAAGCTTTTTCTGTAGGGACACGTCCCGGCGGAGCCGCCGGAGCCTTGTCACCAAACAGGCAACGGTCACCACGGCAAGGACCAGGTTCAGCACCACTGCGGCGGCAAACAGTTTCCAGGAGAAATCCCCTGTCCCGCCGCCGTCCGCCGTCAGAAAAGGCACCAGTACAGCGGCCTGAGTGGCGTAGAGGCTGGCCAGGTAAAGAGCGCTTATGACAGTCAATAAGATCAACTCCCCAAAAACCTTCCGCCCCATTAAAAGTCCGTTTTATAGGACTATTCCTTCGGTATACTGAGGTTACTCAGATACGAAAGGAGCAAAACAGTATGGATTACAACATGGTATGGGTGCGGGGACACATCGAGGTCTACGACTGGGCAGGGCGGTTTTGCTTCTCCGCCGACAACGAGCGGGAAGCCCGGGAGGAACTGGGCCTCACCGCCTGAATCACGCCCCGCCCCCCTTTAGGAGTCGATAAAGCTGCGCACCCGCAGTTTGACCCCCTGGTCGGCGGCAATCTGCTCACAGCGCCGGATCTCCTCTGGAGTCTTGTCCTTGTCCACGATGGTGAACACCACATGAGGCACATAGGCGGCCGCCTCTTTGGCAAAGTCCAGCATGGTCTGGTAGGCCGCCTCCCCCTGAACGGGGTGACAGATGGCGACATAATCGGCGGCGTTATCCGCGTTAAGGGAAATGGACAGCGTGTCAATCCTCCCTTTCAGCTCCGGGCATACATCCCGTCCCAGAATCAGGTTGGCATGGCCGTTGGTGTTGATGCGTATGGGCGGCAGTTTGTCCCCAAATCTCTGTTTCAGTTCATCCGCCAGCCACAGAATATCGTCCAGGCGGTAAGTGGGCTCGCCGTATCCGCAGAAGACAATTTCCCGGTAAGCGCACACATCATGGCCAAGGAAGCTGTCCAGCGCTTCCTGCCGGGTGGGCTCCCGCTCCAGCCATAAGGAGTCCTCGGTATAGATAGATCCCTCTTTCCTGCCGTGGCGCAGACAAAATTCACAGCTGCAGTTGCACTTGTTGGTCAGGTTGACGTACAGGGCGCCCTCATATTCATAGGTAATAGTCATTCCCATTTTGATTCTCCGTTCTTAAATATGAAAAAATCGTATTCCGTTCTCCAGCGTGATGGCGGCAACCTCCTCCGGAGTCAATCCCTTAATCCGGGCAATGGTTTCGGCTACCAGGTGAACATGACCCGAGTCATTTCGCCTGCCCCGGAAGGGCTCCGGCGTCAGATAGGGCGAGTCCGTCTCAACCATGATCCGATCCATGGGCAGCCAGTCGATCACTTCCAAGGCCTTTCGGGCGTTTTTGTAGGTAACCACCCCGGTGAAAGAGAGCATCCAGCCCAACTTGACCAGAGTTTTGGCATCCTCCAGGCTTCCGGAATAGCAGTGGTACACCCCCGTCACTCCCGGGTGGGCCCGCACCACCTCCAGACAGTCCCCGTGGGCCTCCCTGTCGTGGATAATAACAGGGAGGGAGCACTCCTCGGCCAGCTCCATCTGTGCGTGGAACACCTGCTTTTGAAACTCCGGAGGCGGGTTCTCCTTCCAGTAGTAGTCCAGGCCGATCTCCCCCACGGCTTTCACCTTGGGCCGGGCGGCCAGGGCCCGCAGTTCGTCCAGCGTATCCTCGTTCCAACCTTCGCAGTCCGAGGGATGGACCCCTACAGCCGCATAAACAAACGGAAACCGTTCCGAAAGCTCCACCGCTTGTCTGGAGCTCTCCACATCACATCCCGGATTTAAAATCAGATCCACGCCCCGCTCCGGCATGGAGGCCAGCAGTTCCATCCGGTCCCCGTTAAACGCATTGGAGTCATAATGGGCGTGGGTATCAAACAGTCCCACTATTGTTCACCTCACCACTGCCCCTTCTCTCTGAAGGAGCCATCGTCTCATTAGTCTGCTCAGTGGATTTCATCATACCCCAGTCACCGAAAAAAAGCAAGGGGGAACACCCGCTGTCATCAGATGCAGGCCTTTCTCTATGCTGTGCGGTCCGCAAAGCATTCTTACCCTGGAACTGCCCTTCTGTCCTAGGGGGACGTTCCGCCTTCCTTCCATCCCCTTTTTCAAAAAGATGGATTGACAAACAAAACGGCTGCCCGAGGACAGCCGTTTTGTGCGGGAAGAATTTATAATACTTCTCAAACCTGACACTGTTTCGTTTGCTTTTACGCCCTGTGGCTCAAACAGATCAACCGGGACGCCGGCAGGGAGCTCCCTCCCCAGTTCTACAGTTCAAAGTACACCGTATAATAATCCCCTTCGGAGTACTCGCTCTCGCTGTCCCCCTCTGCATAGAGCTCCTGAAACACCACAGAGGCCCCTGTCACCGCTTGAGGCACCTCAAAGACCAGGCTCCCCTCCCTCACTTCATCTTTCTCCAGCTTATATTCGTCAGGCAGCTGCTCATCTGAATACCGCTCCAGGGGGTAGGCCCCGTCCATTCCCCCCTGACCAGCACTGCCTGAGTCTTCATCTCCTTCTGTCTCCCACAGCAGCACAAAATCGGCCCAGTTCATAGGCACCGGCTCCTCAAAGGTGCTCTCCAGCGTCATATGGCACACCAACAAAATATTGCCCGCCGCCGGTTCATGGCTGCCCAAACGCTCCACCGTCTCCACTTGATTTACAGTAAAATCAAACCAATAGGTGGAAACCGCCTCACCTACTTCAAACTCCGTCTTTTTCTTCCCCATACCCGGAATCACCGAGCATGCAGTCAGAACCACCATCAGCGCCGCCGCCAAAATACATCCATAGGTTTTCTTCATTTGGCACACCTCAAATTTACCTTTATTTTTCTGCAGCGCTTTCATTATAAAGGCTTTCCCCCTAAAACACAAGGGCACACGGAGACGGGTTCCGCGGCATTCAGCGTGGCCGAGTTGGAGTGGACGGGCCGAACTGGTCAAGGTTGCAGCAGTGAAAATTGGACTGGCTTTATTGGAGAAACGAAACATGCGTTGCCCTCCCGCTGCCATTTCAAAACAAGGCCTGTAACCGGATCGACGGGAGGCTTACAACATAACTATAGGTAGTTGCAATATTTCGGTGTTGGGGGAGCAGGATTGCTTTGCAATGTGGCGGGAAGTCCGTTATAATGCTTTTCAAGTACGTCTTCGGCGGAGAAGGCGCACTCGACAAATGTGAAGTTATAGAGGTGTGGAAGCCATGAAAGAAGATAAATTTCAATATCAAATATCAGATGGATGTATTAGTTGCGAGAAATGTAAAATTGTCTGTCCCGCAAATGCAATAACAGTTGGATTGGTACATATGGAAATAAACAAGGAAAAATGTATTGATTGTGGCACCTGTTCTATTGTCTGCCCTACAGGAGCAGCAAGCGCCGGAAATACAATAAGAGAAAGTTTGATTCTCAATAATATTGAAAAAGACAAACTCTACTTAAATGCAGGATGTGCAATCAGCGAATACAAACCGTATTTGCCCCCATTAATGTATGAACTGCTAAAGCAATATTATCCAACAATCCAAATGCACAATACTTGTTGTAGACATAACCCCGGTTTGCCAGAAGGCTCTACAATTATTGCAAATTGTGGTGGCTGTGACAGAAGATTTCGTTCTCTTTATAACGGAGTCAATACAGTCTCGTTTTGGGAAATCCTTGATTCTCTGGAGAATCCGAATTTGCCAGATTATAGAGGCATGAGCGTGACTGTTCATGATTCTTGCGGTTACCGCCATAAACCACAAGTACACAAAGCGATTCGAAGTCTGCTTTATAAGATGAATATAGAAGTAATAGAGGCAGAGTATCACGGAACAATCTCTGTTTGCTGTGGAGATAATTTTTACGGATTGGTTTCAAATGATAATGTTGAAAAGAGAATAAAAGTACGGGCAGACCAAATGCCCTGTGAAAACGTAGTTGTGTATTGTATTGGCTGCGTGAGAGCTATGCAATCTGGAGGAAAGAAACCATTTCATCTGCTAGATTTAATATTTCAAAGAAAATCCGAACCAATGTTAGATACTTTAGATGAATACCACAACAGATTGAATCGCTATATTGAGGAACACTAGATTTCCATTAGCAGGGCTGTTTTAGTGCGCCTTATTGGTATAATGTGTCTTTGCTGACGTTCCATTTGTCGGGGAGACAGCCAGGATGGGCAGCGGTGGTCAAGGTCTGGCACAAGCTCCTTTTAAAACTCTGTTGGGGACACGGCTTCGCCCGTTCCCGCTCAACACAGAAGAGGGACCATCGGCGGCAGGCTGATGGTCCCTCCTTCGTTATTACATTTCCGATTCGGTACCAGCTCATCGGGGCGGTATCCTTAACCTCTAAAGAAATAACCACGCTGAACGCCGCAGAATCCGTAGACGCCCCTTTTATGCTAACGATGGTAAAATGCCCATTGATTTCACCCACAGGACAAACGCCAATAGATGCCAATCAAGTTTTGATTCCTTTCAATGGTCCGATCCAAAATGACAGCCTTCTTGCGGCAGGCAAAGAAGTAATGTATGATATCAATATAAAAATGCAACCAGTGGTTGCGGATTTTTCAATCGTTGTTGATAGTGTTCTACGAATAATTGGGATATAGTTCTCTAAGGAGGTAAAAGAAATGTTGCCTGAGAAAATATATGCACTTCGGAAGAAAAACGAATGGTCCCAAGAGCAGCTTGCTGAAAGGATCGGTGTTTCCAGACAAGCTATTTCCAAGTGGGAAAGCGGAACATCAACTCCTGAATTAGAAAAATTGATCGCACTCAGCGAGTGCTTCCATATTACAGTGGACGAACTAACTACAGATCGGAATCTGACAATTGAGGATAAGAACGTTCAATCAACTCATACACCTTCAAGCAAGCGTATGGTAAGCAATTTGGGTATAGGGTTGTGTCTATTGGGTGGGATTTGTCTGATTTTAACGGGGCTTATGACGGTACTGCGCCCTTCCGCCGCCCAGCAAATCAACGAATCCTCAATGATTACATTAAACGGCTCTGGTATCATTTTTTTATTCTGTATTGTATTAATGACAACAGGCATCGTTCTCATTTTAAGAAAAAAGTAGTATAGGAGGTAACGATATGAAAAAGAATCAAGCCTTGGGCATCGTCTTCGCACTTCTTGCAATCTTACTCTCAGACATCATGTGTGCCGTAGTGGCTTTCAATTATTGCAGCTTGACTTGGGGCGGGCAATACGCAGGCTATAGCGCTCCTGCCAGCACAGCGTTCTACCTTGCTGTCCCATATGTGATTGGAATAGTAATCTGCGTTGTTCTTTCCCTGTCCTTCTGCAAGCGGTGTAATAAAAAGTGAAAATAACCAATGCTTCTCTTAAAGGAAGTCCCGAAGAATTTGAACTGCTCAAACCAAAGAACCCCTATGCCAAAAGGCACAGGGGTTCTTTGGGGCTATTTCGACAAAGTCCGCTTTACCGGACATAATATCAACATTTATGTTAAAAAGGGGGCCAGAGACAGTACCCGCCTTCATCGTGCACAAAGTATCGCCGCGGGACCAAACAGGGCCGCGGCGATATTTTAACTCAGTCCAGCCGGTGTCGGAACTGCCGGTCTCTCCCAGGACACCTCCGGCCGATGTCCAGCGCTCTCCTCTTTGGGAATGGTCAGCCTGCGCATGATATTCTGCCTGGTCACAATCCCCACAAAGGCCCCCCGGTCGTCCACCACCGGAATAAAGCTCTGCTGCATCGCCCGGTTCAACAGTTCATCCATCGTCACGTCAATGCGCACCGCCGGGTTAAACCCAGGTCGGATCAGCCGCCGCAAGGGCAGCTTTTCCCTGGTGCGCAGGCTGTTGTCATTCTCATCCAAGATATTCCAAAGAAAATCGCCCTCGCTGACTGTACCAACATAGCTTCCATCCTTTCCCAGGACGGGAATGGCGGTATATCCGTGGGCCCGAAGCTTTTCCAGACCCTGTCGGACAGTAAAATCTTCATATAAGTACGCCACCTTGGCCTTTGGCATCAACAGGGATATTACATTCACAGTGGAGTTCTCCTTTCCTGTGGTCCTCCAGATACTGCAGGGCACTGCAAACATACCACCGGCTTTCAAACCGTCCCCGGCCACATTTTCACCGCATGGATGTACCTATCACGGACCATGTTCACGCCTTTCTTCTTGTTTAAGATAACATAAATCAGTCAGGCAATCTATATATAAATTATTAAACTTTCTGATTCCCCGCAAAGATTTTTCCTGACGGCTCTGGAAATAATTTCTTTTTCTATTCGGCCTTAAACCCCTGGTCTGGAGCGGGCTGGATCCTCAGATCTGATTCTGCAGATTGGACCGCGGGATGGGACTTCCGGAGGGCAGGCTGCCTGCCCAAGGAATTCAACACCCACCCTTCAGGCGGCAGAACAGTATTTCAAACACCCGAAAGAGCTCTTCTAAATCAGAAAGCGCCTCCCCTTCGCCTTGCGGCAAGGGGAGGCGCTGATCCGTTACAGTTCTTGCTTCACGGCCTTGGCCCAGACCTGGACCGTCTTTGCGGGCGTCTCCATATGGGCCCCGCCGCCGGAGTCAAAACGGACCTCCAGCGGATGCCGTACCTCCGCCCCTTTGCACAGCCGCGTCATATCCCGGATGACGTGGCCGGGCCAGCCGCCGTTTGTCATAAAGGGGATGAGGATTTTGCCGTTCCAGTCGTGGCTGTTCAGGAATGTCAGGACTGCGGGGGCCATGGTGTACCACCAGGTGGGGGTCCCCACGGCGATCACATCATAGCCGCTTACATCCACCTCCAGAGGCTTCAGCTCCGGCTGATAGCCACGCTCCACCTCATCCCGGCCCTGGTCCACCGTGGTCTGATAGTCCTCGGGGTAGGGGATCAAGGTCTCCAGCTTGACCAGGTCCGCCCCGGCGGCGGTCTGCAGCTCCTTGGCGATGCGCTCCGTGTTCCCGTTGGACCAGGAGTAGTAGACGATCAACAGTTTTTTCACGATCAGGTCACCTCTTTCCGCACCACTTGGCTATGGCTTCTCTTGCCCCATCCACACCACTGCCCCGAATGGCAAGGCCCTTTGTCACAACCGCACCCCTCGCCGCCTCTGCAATATCCCGCTCCGTCCGGCCCAGGCCGCTTCCCTCATGGGTGCAGAAGGGGTGGATGGTCCTGCCGGTCCAGTCAAATGCCTCCAGAAAGGTGTAGACCGCCATGGGCATGGTCCCCCAGTAGCTGGGGTACCCAAGGTATATCTCATCATACTGGTCCAGGCTCTCCGGCCAGGACACCAGCTCCGGACGGGCCTTCGCCTGGAGGTCCGCCTTGGCCTGGGCAATGCAGGTCTGGTAATCCGCCGCATAGGGGACTTTCTGCTCAATCTTGAACAGGTCGCCGCCGGTGAGCTCCGCGATCCTGCGGGCGGCCTTTTCCGTATTGCCCACGGAGATATAGCGGTAGGCGCCGCCAAAATAGTTCTCCTCCGCTCTGGAATAAAATGCGATCAATACTGCCATATTCATTTCCTCTTTTATAAAACCATATTCTTTATTTCAGGTTTTTGTACTCCTCATCAGAGACAGCTTCACACCACTCATTGGAGCCGTTTACCCCTGGAACCTCCATGGCCAGATGACTGAACCAGCTGTCGGGGGCGGCGCCGTGCCAGTGCTTCACTCCCACGGGGATGTTCACGCAGTCGCCGGGATACAGCTCTATGGCTTCCTTGCCCCACTCCTGGTAGTACCCCTGTCCGGCCACGCACAAAAGGATCTGTCCGCCTCCCCGGTCGGCGTGGTGGATGTGCCAGTTGTTGCGGCAGCCCGGTTCAAAGGTCACATTGAAGACCCCCACCTGCTCCGTGGACACCGGGGCCAGATAGCTCCGCCCCACAAAATACTGGGCGAAGGCATCGTTGGGTGCACCGATGGGGAACACCATCCGGGCGGCGTGGGCGGCCTTGGCGTCTGCCGGGGCGGCCTCCTGACTCCAGACCTCCTTGGCCAGGTTGAATACCGCCCAGCCCTTGGGCCAGCCGGCGTAGAAGGCGGCGTGGGTGATAATTGCGGCGATCTCTGTCTGGGTGACACCCGCCTTTTTGGCGTTTTCCAGATGGTATTTCAGGGACGAGTCCGTGATACCGCTGGCCATCAGGGCTGTCACCGTCACGATGCAGCGAGTCTTATGGTCCATGCCGGGGTCGTTCCAATTCTCCCCGAAGAGAATGTCGTCATTGTAGCGGGCGAAGGCGGGGGCAAAGTCCCCCAGGGCCGCCCGGCCGGCCGTCTGTGTGATTTTTTCCATGGCTCAATCCTCCGTGTTCTGGACCAGATACCGCAGCCACACGCAGCCGCCCGCCCTGACCGCCGCGCTTTGCAGCTGGAACCCCCGCGCCCGGGTGTCGGACAGCTCTTCTCTCACGCCCCGGTCATTCTCATAGGCCTGGGCGGCGTCGATATGGCGGTAGCCCAGCTTGACCGCCTCACGCACCGCCCGGGCCGCCTGATCGTCTGGAATAAACCAGGTCCCCAGGCCCAGCTTTGGGATTTTCAGACCATTGGAAAGGGAATAGGTCTCTTGTAATATCATCATGGCGTCCTCCTCTAACGTGATTTGCGTCCTGTTTTGATTTGATGCCGCAGGCAGTCCATCCGGGCCACCTGCCTTTCAAGACAATGAATTTCGTCCACTGTGGACCGCCGCCTTTGCTCCAGCAGCCGCAGCCGCGCTGTTTCGCCGCCGCCTCTCGTCTGTGTCAGCCGCATATAAGCCTCAACTTCGTCTGTGGAAAAGCCGATGTCATGAAGGGTCAGGATGAGACTCAGCCGCTCCAAATCCAGGCTGTCATATCGCCCCTGTTGAACGGAACCGCACAGCTCCCAGCTCTCGTATTCCCGCAGGATTTCCATAGGGATCTGATACCGTTCGCTTACCTCCTGATTGGTCATGCGCCACACCTCAAACAAAAAATGCAGATGCCCCAACCGGGACATCTACATTCTAAAAGTGCAGTATTCAAATGTCTAATGCTTATATTGGATTGTCTGATATTCTATTTATGTATTTCTGGGCAAAGGACAGCAGCGCAGCCAGCGGAGTCGAAAGCCGTTCAGCCTTTTTCCATGCCAGGACGGTGCTGGACTCCAGGGAGGGTGACAGCGGCACCATCCGCAGTCCGTCATAGGTACAGTCCAGCTCAATGGTCAGATGCAGTCCCAGCCCCCTCCGGACCAGCTGGGTCTGGTTATAGGGTAGATTTCCGCTGGCCACCACCTGGATCTGCTCCGCATAGGGCCCCAGCCAGCGGAGCACCTCCTTCTGCATCAGTTCCCGGGATGGCATAATCATGGGCTGCCCCACCAAATCCTTTGGGGTGACAGCCTTTTTCGCCCCGAATTCCGAGTCCTCGGGGACCAGCAGGCCCCACCGCTCCCGAACCGGCAGCCGCAGGATCTCATACCTGCTCAGTTCCACCGGCTCCAGCAGCAGGCCCATGTCTAAAATCCCCCGCTCAATGCGCTCCTTGATGCCGTCGGAGTTTCCGCTGTAGAGTTCAAACCGGACCAGGGGACACTCCCGATGAAAGTCCGCCAGCAGCTGGGACAGAAAACCCATGCTTTTCAAATCTCCGCTGCCGATGGAGATCTTGCCGGCCACCTCCTCCGAAGGCTGAAGCTCCTGGGTGGTCTTCTCCGCCAGCTCTACCATCTCCCGGGCCCGGCGGCGCAGCAGCAGTCCGGCCTCAGTCAGCACGATCTGGTGCTGTCCCCGGCGGAACAGCTTGACTCCCAGCTCCTCCTCCAGCTGCTGGAGCTGCCGGGACAATGTGGGCTGGGTCACATGGAGCAGTCCCGCCGCCCGGGTGATGTTCTCCTCCCGGGCCACCGTCAGAAAATAGTTCAGCGTCCGAAGTTCCATACAGCTCCCCTCCCGATGGCCTTAGTATAGCACGTTCTTCCGGACAGCCGCAAGGGCATATATACATGTACCGCATTTCTGATGATAGGAAATGGAGATTTCATATTTCTGCCGGGGGCGCTGTCATGGAGGCACAATATGATCGACAATCTGTCCGGCATGTTTCTGCAACAAGAAACAGCGCCAAGGTCTCACGACCTTGGCACTATTTCTACTTCAACCGCAAATACATTCCTCACAATAGCGAGTGTTGGTATCTGCGCGTATTGGAACTAGCGAACCGGTTTGAGGACATACCTCCAGGTCTGCACCCGAAACCAAATCGCAACCCAGCATAAGCGGTTGCGATTTGAAAATGGGGAGCAAGGGAGCGGGCGGATGACCCTTTTTTGTGCATGAGCATAAAAAAGCGTCGGAGCAAAGCGGACTTTGCTCCGACGTGGTGACCCAGCGGGGACTCGAACCCCGGACCCACGGCTTAAAAGGCAGTTGCTCTACCAACTGAGCTACTGAGTCAGATATGAAATTTTATAAAGCAGGGAACCCTTCCGCATTTCCAAGCCAAAGCCCAGGGGGCTGGGTTCAGAACAGAAGTGGAATAAAATAAACGAGCCTTTAGTCCCTGAGCCAAACCAGGGGGCGCCCACACTGACGAAGTGGCAGGGATGGCTGGACTCGAACCAGCGAGTGAGGGAGTCAAAGTCCCTTGCCTTACCACTTGGCTACACCCCTAAATCTGCAAAAAACGACGGAAGGTCCAGGGCCGGAGCCGAAGCTCCGGCCCTTCCGCCTTATTTCATATGGGGTGGGTAAAGGGATTCGAACCCTCGACACCCGGAACCACAATCCGGTGCTCTAACCAACTGAGCTATACCCACCATATGGTAAGCTGAAGTATGAAACGCGACCCGGACGGCTCACCAAGCATCAGGTCGGGATTGCCCTCGGAGAAGAGTGCCGACCCGAAATTTCCGACACGGCGGACTTTTGGATGAGTTGGCACGCCTGAAGGGACTCGAACCCCTGACCCACTGCTTAGAAGGCAGTTGCTCTATCCACCTGAGCTACAGGCGCATATGGAGCGGGTGATGGGAATCGAACCCACGCGACCAGCTTGGAAGGCTGGGATTCTACCATTGAACTACACCCGCATGGATGGCGCGTCCCTCTCACGTCAGCCATGAAATAATAGCATGTTTTCCCCCGCTTTGTCAATCCCTTTTCAGAATTTTTCAGTTGGAACCCACGCAAATCTTCCTGGAGAATAGAAAATGCCGGGACCGGCACAGCGGTCAAAGGCGCATTCTCTCCTACTCCAGGGCCGCGTCACAGAAGCCGCAGCAGTCAACGCCCCCAATTTTCTTTACCAGGGGCGGCAGGTAGTGCTGGGTCTGGGTAATGCATCGGGGATTACGGCACACCGGCCGAGTTCCGATCTCCACCGGGGGCATGTTCTCCTCTCTGGGCTGGAGGGCCAGCTGCTCCAGCAACGCCATACGGGCAAACATACCGTATCGGGCCTGCTGGAAATAAACTGCCCTGGGGTCGTCGTCTACATCCACCGCAATTTCGTCCACCCGGGGCAGGGGGTGCATCACCAGCATTCTTTCCCTGGCCCGCTCCAGCTTATGGCGGGAGAGGACATAGATGCCTTTGTTCCGCTCGTACTCCAGGGGATCCACAAACCGCTCCTTCTGGATACGGGTCATGTACAGCACGTCCAGCTGAGGAATGACGGCCTCCAGCCCGGTAACCTCGGTGAACCGCATCCCGTTTTCCCGCATAAAGGCGCGCATATAGTCAGGCACCGCCAGCTCCCTGGGAGAGATCAGGAAAAACTGAATTCCGCTGAACTTGGCCATGGCCTTTATCAGGGAGTGAACGGTACGGCCGTTTTTCAGATCCCCGCACAGACCCAGAGACAGGCCGTCCACCCCCCCCAGCAGGCGGGTCATCGTCGTCAGATCGGCCATGGTCTGGGTGGGATGCATATGTCCCCCGTCCCCGGCATTCACCACCGGGACATTTGAATAGAGGGAAGCCGCCTTCGCCGCTCCCTCCCAGGGGGCCCGCATCACAATAACATCCGCATATCCCGCCACCATTTTTACCGTATCCTTCAGCGTCTCCCCCTTGGCCACAGAGGAGGAGTTAGGATCGGCAAAGCCAAACACCGTCCCGCCCAGCCGCAGCATGGCTGTCTGAAATGAGAAGTTCGTCCGGGTGGACGGCTCGTAGAACAGGTTGGCGGACACCTTTCCACGGCAGACTTCGATGAATTTCCCCGGGTCGTCAATCATCTGGCTGGCCCGGGCATAGAGGGCGTCCCATTCTTTCCTGGGCAGGTCGCCAAAGTCAATCAGATGCCGCATTGTGCTTCACTCCTGCTTTTCATCATTTTTCTTCCAGTTATCCTATCACAAATCCATCCGCTCCGCAAGATGCCCGCGGGACTTTTCCCCACCCTCCGCCCGACGGAACATCATAACAAAATTTACCCGCATGAAACACCCCCTTTTCCGCTACCCTAGTAACGTGGAAACGGAGGGATTCAAGTCTGTGATTTGGTTCTGGTATTTTCTATTCTACAGTTTTTTGGGCTTTCTGCTGGAGGTTTCTTTCGCCTGGACCACCGGGGGACGGCCGGACCGCAAGTGCCTTCTGGTGCTGCCCCTGTGCCCGGTCTACGGGTTAGGCGCCTGTGCCATTCTCATGCTTCCCCAATGGATTGCCGCCCGGCCCCTGCTTCTGTTTTTGTGCGGGGCGGGGACCGCCACTGTGGTGGAGTACGCCACCGCAGTGTTTTATGAGCGGATGTTGGGCGTGTCCTTCTGGGACTATCAGGGGCTGCCAGGCAGCATTCAGGGCCGGGTGTGTCTCCCCTTCTCTTTGGCCTGGGGCGTGCTGGCCATCCCCCTGGTCCGCTGGGTCCATCCGGCCGCCGCCCACTGGCTGGCAGCGATCCCCGGACCGGTGACCGCCCTGGCGCTGGTCACCCTGGTCTCCGACATCCTGCTGTCTGCGGTGCTCCTGCGGCGCTCCGGGGACCGGGACAGTCTCAGGTGGTATCGGACCTGACCATTCTCAAAAAAGAGGGCAAAAAATGACCGCCGGAATTCCGGCGGTCATTTTTTACTCCTCGTAATCGTCGTACTCGGAGGCACAGGCGGTACGCTGAATTTTTCCCTTGGCGCAGTCGCCCAGCTCAGCCAATTTGTCCCAATACGCAATCACGGCGCAGACAACAGCGGCCGCTCCCAGAGACAAAGCCACAATTTTCAATACAAAACGGGCTACCTTCATATCCTTGTTCCTCCCTTAGTATTAGGCTATCGCTTATAGTTTACATGAAAGGAGGAAAAATTACAATCATTTTTCCAAATTTAATGTGAACGCACTATCCTCCGCTCTGACCCGGAGGAAGCGCAGTATATAACCGTCCTGCCGCCGGAGCCGTCCCGCGCAGCGCCATCAGCTGTTCCACGGTGACAAAGCAGTATCCCTGTTCCAGCAGGCGGTCCACTACCCGGAGGGCGGCGTCTACCGAACTGTCGTAAATGTCATGCATCAAGATAATATCTCCATCCCGTACCCGCTCCACAACAGCCTCTGTGATGCGATCCGCATTTTTGTCTTTCCAGTCCTCCGGATCCACCGACCACAGGATCAGCGGTCCATCTTCCCATTTCATCACGGAGTGGTCCACAATACCGTATGGCGGCCGAAGCCAGTAGTCCCCCGTACCCAGGATTTCTGTGAGCAGGTCCCGGGTCTTGCCCACCTGAATGTTATAGTCCTTTCGGGACAGATCGGTAATCATCACATGGTCATAGGTATGAATCCCCACCTGGTGCCCCGCCTGGGCCATATTTTGAATCAGTTCCTCACTGCCGGCGATGCGCTCCCCCACCAAAAAAAATGTTGCCGGCACCTCCCGCAGGGCCAGCCCCTCCAGCAGACGGCCTGTTGTGGTGTTTCGAGGGCCGTCGTCGAAGGTAAGGGCCACCAGCGGCGGTTCTCCTTCTGGAATTTCCACATCGGCTCCGCCTCCCGCGGACCGGATCTCCTGCCCGCCTCCCGGCCCTAAAGCCAGGGCAAAGCAGGCCGCAACCACCGCCAGTCCCGCCCACCGCAGTTTATTACATTTCACCTTTGACGCGCCCCTTTCCCAACTCCATTCAAAATCAGTATGTGAAAAGAACGCGGTTTCTTGTCTTGAAATTTTTGTTATTTTAAGGCTCTCCCGGGCAATTTCCCATGGCTGTGCAAGGGGAACACCCGTGCCGCCGCCCCCGGATACATTGAAAATTGAATTTTGCCAAATGCAAGGATAGAATTTTTGAAAAAATCAGGTTTCCAAAATAATTTAGCGCACCAAAAGTGCATAAGGCCCTCTCCAGCGGCCACGGGTGCCCGATCTCAGCGGCCACCTGGTCCGATTAAAACGGCCACCTCGGCCCATACCAGCGGCCACCCTGCGAAGCAGGTGCGGAGCCTGTG
>Ga0129317_1000382_pt1 | contig 48752 bp, 37 predicted proteins | sample Cm1ome_FD_94430 | JGI IMG/M metagenome (GOLD analysis project Ga0129317, IMG submission 94430) | Eastern black-and-white colobus group fecal microbial communities from Wisconsin, USA - Cm1105 metagenome | ecosystem: Host-associated > Mammals > Digestive system > Large intestine > Fecal | place... | reverse complement strand
ATTTTCAATCTGCAAGGCGGAGGAATGAGGCGATGCGGTGGCATCGTCGATTGACGATAACGCAGCAGATGGAAATTCAGACAAGCCATTAGGCCAAATGTGAGTGATACAGTACACTAGTACATCGTTTCCGAAATAACCATACTACTCACTTGTCTGCGAATCCGATCACACGAGTAAAAAAGAATACGCCCCGATATTCAGAAAATCAAAGGCTCTCCGTCTACGAATGCAAAGCACACCGCTTCTTCTTTTATGAATTCCGCGCGCCCGTTCGTGCCCTCTGTGACCGCTTCCTTCAATTCCTGCAGCTGCGCCTGCGGCACCAGTGTCTCCACAGTAACAATATCTGTATAATCCGAGCCGGTGATCACAAGACCTCTCTGCCCAAGTAAATACTGCACCTTGCCCAGGCCGTTGTAATCGGTCCGGATACCGAGCAGCGTACCGATTTTTTTCTCGATAATCTTACTTGCACGAAGCCCTTCCTGTACGGATTTTGAATAAGCCCGTACCAGACCGCCCGTACCAAGCAGTGTGCCGCCAAAATAACGCGTCACTACAACAGCGGCATTGTGGATCTCCTCTCCAAGGAGCACATCGAGCATCGGACGCCCGGCCGTTCCCTGCGGTTCCCCGTCATCGCTGCAACGCTGCAGCTCCTGATTCTCACCCACAACAAACGCTGAGCAGTTGTGCGTCGCATTCCAGTATTTTTTCTTCATTGCCGCAATAAATTCCAGTGCCTCTTCTTCACTTTCCACCGGGCGCACAGTAGCGATAAACCGTGATTTCTTCTCAATCAGTTCACCTTCGCCGCCCTCATATACAATCTTAATTTCCTTCATGGTTCCACCTGTTTCTGTTTTTGGCCTTCTTCTGCTTTTTGATTTCTGTTATACTTTTCTTCTTTAATTTTCTATTTTAATTTTCCGATTTGATTTTCTTCTTTAATTTTCTTCTTTACGTTTCTGCTTTACGCTTCTGCTTTCACTTTGCTTTGTTTTCTACTTTATTTTCTTCCTCTATTTTCTTTCTGCCTTTATGCCCTGCATTCCATCATAGCAAGATTTCCATGCTGTGGCAAGCATCCGGCGCATGTTTTTGTGCTTTCCGTGAAATACTCTGTCTTATAATGACTCGTTTGATCCATTTCCAGCAACCATTCACCCCCGGAAAAAGGAGTTCTGCCATGAAACACCCATTCTTTCCACAAAAATTCTGTTTTTCTCGCTTACGGTCTCTTCCCTGGCGCAAAATCCTGACCGGCATCGCCATTTCCCTTGGCGTCCTTGCGCTGCTCTTTCTGCTCTTTTTGGGACGGCTGATTGCCTCTGCGCCGTCCATCGATGCTATCTCTGTCTCCCCTTCGCAATCCGCCACTTATCTGTGCGATCAAAATGGCAATGTCACGCGCCGCCTTACTCTCGCTGCTTCCAACCGGGACATCGTAACACTTGACAAAATTTCCCCTTATCTTCAGGATGCGGTTGTGGCTATCGAGGACCGGCGCTTTTATGAGCATCACGGAATCGACGGAAGGGGAATCCTCCGTGCATTTTTTACCGGTATTCTGCACGGCTCTTTCTCAGAAGGTGCCAGCACCATCACTCAGCAGCTGATCAAAAACAGCGTCTTTACCCAGTGGACACAGGAAAATTCCTTTTATGACCGCCTGTGCCGGAAGATCCAGGAACAGCACCTTGCACTCCAGCTGGAAAAACGCCTCTCCAAAGCAAAGATTCTGGAAAATTATCTCAATACCGTAAATTTTGGCTCCGGCTGCTACGGTGCACAGGCTGCTGCAAAACGGTACTTTGCAAAGGATGCCTCTTCTCTCACGCTTTCTGAGGCCGCCGTCCTCGCTGCGGCACTCCAGAATCCCTCCGGCTACGATCCGGTACTCCATCCTTCCGCCAGCAAAGGCCGCCAGCTTACCGTATTAAACTATATGCAGCAGCAGGGATATATCTCCGAATCTGAACGCCAGGTGGCAGAACGTGATCCCGTCTACGACCGTGTCCGTTCCTCCGATTCAGAAAGCGATGCTGCAACAGTCTATTCCTACTATGAAGATGCACTGATTCGACAGGTACAGGAAATTCTGATGCAGGAAAAAGGACTTTCAGAGGAACAGGCCGTCCGTGCCGTATTCAGCGGCGGCCTTCGCATCTATTCTGCCCAGGATGACTCGCTCCAGCAGATCTGCGAGGATGAATGCGCAAACCCCGCCAATTTCCCCGCACAGGCAGACTCTGATGAGCGTATGCTCCAGGCCTCCCTTGTCCTGATGGACCAGAAGACCGGATACGTACGCGCCATCATCGGCGGGCGCGGCAAAAAATCGGCCAGTCTCACCTTAAACCGCGCCTGTGATTCTCTGCGGCAGCCCGGCTCCACCTTTAAAATCCTCGCCGCCTACGCTCCTGCGCTCGATACATGCGGCCAGACCCTGGCCACCTGCTATGAAAATGAACCGTTTACTTATACAGACGGCACTGCAGTCGGCAACTGGGATGAAACGGATTACGGCGGAAGTGTCACAATCCGGGAAGCGATCGTTCGCTCCATCAATGTCGCGGCCGTACGCTGTATCACAAAGATCACACCCAGACTCGGCTTTTCCTACGCACAGCGTTTCGGCATTACAACGCTTCACGATACCGGAAGCAGGAATGCCGCAACAGATGTCATCCAGCCGCTTGCTCTTGGCGGCATCACAGAAGGCGTCTCCAATCTGGAGCTTTGCGCAGCCTATGCCGCCGTCACAAACGGAGGTATTTATCGCTCCCCGCGCTTTTTTACGCGAATTGAAAACAGAAACGGAGAGCTCATTTTTGATTTTTCCGATACCGACCGGCACGTCCAGAATTACTCCGCTTCTGATTTTGTCACAGGCACACCAACGCAGCGGGACAATACCCGCATTTTAAAAGACAGCACTGCATTTTTACTCACCGATGCACTTCTTGGTGTCACCTCTGATCCAGAAGGCACCGCTTATGCTTCCATCTCTGCTGCCGGTCAGCCGGTCGCCGGAAAGACCGGGACGACCTCCGACTACCGCGATATCTGGTTTGCAGGCAGCACACCGTATTATACCTGTTCCGTCTGGGGTGGATATGATGACCACAGCAGTCTGCCCGCCTCTGCACACAGCTTTCAGAAAACACTCTGGAGCGCTGTCATGGACCGTGTCCACACCGGTCTTGAAATCCGTTCTTTTTCACAGCCGGATTCCGTTGTTTCTGTTTCCTTATGCAAAGACAGCCATCTTCCTGCAAATGAAAATGGCTGTCCTGATACGTATTCTGAATTTTTTGCCGACGGCACACAGCCGCACGAAACGTGTCCACTCCATGACGATCTGCCCACACCGGATACAGGCGCCACTACAGCGCCTCCGCCTGTTTACTCCGAGCTGCTTGAACAGCTTGACACAGAAGAACCATTCCCTTCTGATGATCGCGTAGACAAATTTTCAGATGAGCCGGATGAAACTGCCGCCACTTCCTCTTCGGATAAGCAGAAAGTGACAGAAACAAACTCCTTTGATGATCTGCTGCAGCGGCTTTCCCGCAGCGGCAGCCTTCCGTAAGGTAAAGTGTGAAGAGCCTCCTGACTGCAGAGCCTCCGCTCCTTATCTTCCACCGTCAAACCGAAAGCCCTCCGGATAGCCACGCTTCGACTTTCCGGTATCCAGCGACTTCATCCGTTCCATGTCAGTCTCCTCCAGGGCAAAATCATAAAGATCCAGATTCTGCCTCTGGCGCTCCGGATGAACCGACTTTGGGATAACGGTCAGTCCGCGCTGCAGATGCCAGCGCAGCACAATCTGCGCCGGTGTTTTCTCATATTTTTCCGCCAGCTGCGCAAGCAGAGGTTCTCCAAGATCCTTTCCCTTTCCAAGTGGTCCCCACGCCTCCGGCACGATGCCTTCCTTCTGACAAAATGACACCGCCTCCGACTGCTGAAAGCACGGATTACTCTCAATCTGATCAACAGCCGGGCAGACATTCGCCTTCGCAAGCAGCTCCTTCAAATGGGCAGGCTGAAAATTGCAGACACCGATCGCACGGATCTTTCCGGCCTCATACAGCCGTTCCAGTACCTTCCACGACTCTGCCACATCTCCAAGCGGCCAGTGCAGGTAATATAAATCAATAAAATCAAGTCCAAGCGCCTCCAGGCTCTTATAAAACGTCTCCTCCTGACGGCCGCCGCACATATCCGTATACCAGATCTTCGATGCCACAAACAGCTCTTCACGCAAAACGCCACATGACCGAAGTCCTGCTCCGACATCCGCCTCATTTTGATAATACATAGCCGTATCGATCCTGCGGTATCCGGCTTCTACTGCGCTGCAGAGTGTTTTTCCCGCCTCCGCTCCGCGCACCTCCCAGAATCCAAGGCCGATGCGGTCCATTTCAACTCCATTGTTTAACGTTACAGTTCTGCTTTCTGTCATTTCTTCCTCCTCCGTTTTTCTCCCCTTGGGGCGGATCGTAAAACGGACATAAGCAATCCGCTTCGCGACCTGTCAGTGGGCGCTTTCAACTCCCACTGACATAAGCATCCCCCTACCCACCGCTTAGTACTCCGCGCACTTGAAGCGGGGGAATGCTTATCTGCGTTCACACCCACGCACGGAACCTGCCTGATTCAGTTACGCTATGCAACGGCCGTATCGCCAAACGGTTCTGACTCCGGATGATCTCCGCCAGACTCCTCCGGATGATCTCCATCAGAGTTCTCCGGATAATCTCCAATGGACTCCTCCGGATGATCTCCATCAGAGTTCTCCGGATGATCTCCGCCGGACTCCTCCGGCATCTCTGCATTCCTGTCATTCTGCAGACCACCATCCGGACCGTACGCCGAATCTTCATTCCGATCCTCTGTTTCTTCTGACAGCTCCGGCAAAAACTTTTGCTGCCATACCGTTACCTTTTCCTGAACCTCCATTATAAAATTGAACAGCTGGGCCTCCGTCATCTCCAGGAACATTTTTTCCTTTTCCGGTGCTTTTACCGTAATATCACCGGTCTGCACACAGATATTTCCTTTCACAGAGCCGATGCCCTCCTCATCTGCGATCGTCAGCCCGTCCACGCTCAGGTTAAAGCTCTTTCCCGGCTCGATTCTGGTAAACGTGCCGTCAAAACCAATCGTACCATTTTCTTCACCCAGATTCAGAACCTCATCATAATCTCCCGTTACAGAATTGAAGCTGACCTTGTAAAAATCATCATCAAAATCAACACCTGCTTCATCGCGCTGTAAAAGATGGCACGTATATTCCTCTGTCGCTCCTTTTCGCTGCCTTTTTACAGACAGCTCCGTATATACCTTCTCTTTTCCATCCGCACTCAGCGAAACATCAAAGCCTGCAGAAGGATTCTGCGGATCTGCAAACGTAAATTTCAGCTTCTCCGTAATCACACCCGCATTTCCCAGGTAAATATCTGTTGAGCCTACCGCACCGCCTATGATCAGCTCCGGACCCTCCGATGTCTCTATCGACCTCTCCGACATCGCCTCCGATGCTGCATTCTCCTGATACTCCTCAAGCTGTGCCGTGTCGATCGTTGTCTCCAGCGTAATATACGTCACAAACTCATCCTTCGTATGGAAGTCAAGCGTGCATTCCTCTTCCATTGCTTTCTCCAGGCATGCAAAAAATGCATCCTTATCACCATGCTCCGTCACCGTTCCAACACTCGAAAGCGTTTCCACCAACATATCATACTGCTCCTCGCAAAATTCCAGCAAAGCTTTCGTCGGTACGATCACCGAATAAACGGTTTCCTCTCCGTCTTCTTTTTTCTCCACGCGCGCAGCATCCACTACTTTTTCCCAGGCTTCCTCCTGTGCATCGTTTTCCTGATCTTCTTCCTCTTCCCCGTCATCCGGCACAAACGACAGATTCAGATCCTCCTCTACCTGCAGTTCCCCAAAATACGATTCCATCAAGGAATCCTTATACTGATTCAAAAAGCTGCCGGACCGAATCGCCAGTGCTCCCTCATAAAACTGAGGAATAGACATCGCCAGCTGATCCGCATCCCCATACAGAGAAAAATCAAGACACGGCGTATCCGCATCCGCTCCCGCTTCCAGATCAAACTGCCATCTTTTCGCATCCTCCTCTGCCTGAAAATTCATCTGCAGATAGCTTTCCTCCGACCACTTATCCGCCATTCCAAGCAGCTCAATCGCCGACTGCGAAAGTCCGAATCGTGTCTGCACGGAAAATCCATTTTCTTCTGCATTTTCCCGCAGCTCCTCCAGTCCGAGTGTCTCAAAAACAAGCGGAAGCGATGCATTCTCCATCTGCGCTTCCAGAATTTCCTCCAGTTCTTCCCCCGGATCCTTCTTTGCCTGTGCCACTGATGGCACAATCAATGCTGCTGCCGTAAAAAACGCTGCCCGTCTTGCGAATCTGCCTGCTCTTTTTCCCATAAAAATCCCCCTTTTCTCATCCACGCACTCCTATACCAATTCTGCAAAATAATGCATCCCCTCCGATCTGTCAGAGCGTGAAATACTGCGTCAGAAATCTTTGCCGTGCGTCAGCACGCCTGCAGATTTCATCCTTGTCTTTCGCACTCTGCCAAATCGTTTTGCCTGCATTATTTTATTGAATTGCTATAGAATCCTTTTTTGCTTACAACAAAACTATGATGGTAAGGTCAAAAAATACCTTACGGATTGTTCCGTACTTCCACAATCCTGCATCAGATACCTTTCTTATCCTTCACATTTTACCCCTGCCAAAGCTCCTGTTTTCAGTATAACATACCCCTTCTCCGCTGCCAATCTCACAATCCACAATCTTTTTCACATACAAGCAGAATATTCGCATATCGTGGTTTCAGGCCTTTGATTTTCTTCCCCACGCATGCAAGCGGAGCCGGAGTACACTTTCACTTGTCCACATGTCTGCGACGGCTGTACGAACATGACGGATGCAATCCGTCATGAGCGAACAGACGTCAGAAAGACAAGGTGGACTATGAAAATGTACCCGGCTCCGCTAGCTACCGGGAATCCAGTAATCTCCCGCTTTCACCTACCTACCGGGAATCCAAACAGAGAATCCAGCTCGGGAATCCAACCCGACAATCCCCTTTTACTGCCCCCGCGCGGTCTTGCAGATCACATCCACGCAGGCTTTAATGCCAAGTGAAGAGCTGTCCAGTACAAGATCATAGCCGCGGTTATCATCCCAGCGCATGCACGTATTTGCACTGTAAAAATTGGAACGTCTCCGGTCAAAACGCTTCAGCACATTTTCCACCTTCCGCTCCTCGATCCCATACTCACGGATTGCACGCGCCCTGCGGAATTCACGGTCCGCATGAATAAATACCCGCAGCACGTCCTCCCGCTCCCGCAGAATCCATCCGGCACAGCGGCCGACGATCACACATGGCCCCTGCAGCGCCATATCCTGGATCACCTGCTCCTCCACCACGTAGAGCTCGCCTTCCTCCGTCAGGCCATCGCGTTCACCAAGAGCCACGCGATTTGCCATACCAAGCGAAAACAGCAGACTGTTTGATGTTGTTTCCTCCAGGTGGATCAGGCGCTCCGGCACGGTCTGCATACGCTCTGCCGCCCGTTCCAGAACCTCCTGTCCATAGCACGGAATGTCAAGATCCATCCCGACACGCTCGCCGATCTCGCTTCCACCGGATGCATACTCTCTTTCAATTGTTATGATACGGTATTTCATACAATCCATCCCCTCTCGTATCCTACGCCGTCTGCTCAAACTGGCTGTTGTACAGATCTGAGTAAAATCCGCCTTTCTTCATCAGTTCCTCATGATTGCCCTGTTCAATGATATCGCCGTCCTTCATGACAAGAATCAGATCCGCATCGCGAATCGTAGACAGGCGGTGTGCGATCACGAAGCTCGTGCGTCCTTCCATCAGTGCATCCATTGCCTTCTGGATCTGAATTTCCGTACGGGTATCAACCGAAGACGTCGCCTCATCCAGGATCAGGATTCGGTTATCTGCAAGGATCGCCCTCGCGATCGTAAGCAGCTGCTTCTGACCCTGCGAAATATTGCTCGTCTCTTCATTCAGTACCATTTGATAGCCGCCCGGCTGCTGCATGATAAATTTATGCACATGTGCTGCCTTCGCTGCCGCAATGACCTCCTCGTCCGTCGCATCCAGTCTGCCATACCGGATATTTTCCATGATCGTTCCTGAAAACAGCCACGTATCCTGCAGAACCATTCCAAACATTTCCCGCAGCTCACCACGGTTAAAATCTCGTACATCATGGCCATCGATCCTGATGCTGCCGCTGTTTACATCGTAATAACGCATCAGCAGCTTAACCATCGTCGTCTTTCCGGCTCCGGTCGGACCTACAATCGCAATCTTCTGGCCATCCTTTACTTTTGCGGAAAAATCATGAATAATGATCTGCTCCGGATCATAACCGAACTGCACATGACAGAACTCCACATTTCCCCTCAGTCCATCGGTTGATACCGGATGCTCTGCCTTCTGGTCTTCCTCAGCCTCCTCCAGGAATTCAAACACACGCTCAGAAGCTGCCGCCGAAGACTGCAGCATATTCGTTACCTGCGCGATCTGCTGGATCGGCTGCGTAAAGTTCCGGATGTACTGGAAGAAGGACTGAATATCGCCGACCTCGATCGCATTCTTAATTACCATAAATCCGCCGAGGATCGCAACGACCACATAACCGAGATTGCCGATAAACTGCATGACCGGCATCATAATTCCTGCGAAAAACTGCGATTTCCATGCTGAATTATACAACTCTTTGTTTATTTTTTCAAATTCTTCTACGACATCCTTTTCCTTATTGAATACCTTTACAATATTGTGGCCGCCGTATACCTCTTCAATCTGGCCGTTTACTTCGCCAAGGTATCTTTGCTGGCTGCGGAAAAAGCCCTGTGATTTTCCCATGACTCCCCCGATAATTCCCATAGAAACCGGAAGAATAACAAGCGCTGCCAGCGTCATCCATACATTAATGCTCAGCATCATAATAAATACGCCAACCAGTGTGGTCACAGAAGTAATCAGCTGCGTCACGCTCTGATTCAGTCCGTTCTGCAGCGTATCCACATCATTTGTAACTCTTGAAAGAATTTCTCCGGTCGTTCTGCTCTCATAGTATTTCAGCGGAAGCCGGTTGATTTTTTTTGAAATGTCTTTTCTCAGACTGTATGTCACATCATTCGAAATTCCTGTCATGATAAATCCCTGAATAAAAGAAAATATCGATGAGCAGACATACAGTCCCAGTGTAAACAGCAGGATCTGCGCGATCTTTGTAAAATCGATCCCGCCGGTGCCTCCGATTTTTGCCACCAGTCCGTTGAACAGCTCTGTGGTCGCCTTACCGAGAATTTTCGGCCCTACGATATTGAAAACAGTTCCCGCGATCGCAAACACAAACATGATCACAAACCGGATTTTATATTTTGCCATATATCGAAGCAGCTTTGCCATACTGCCTTTAAAATCCTTTGCCTTTTCTCCGGCCATCATTCTCGGGCCGCCGTGGCCGCCGCGTCTTCCCATATTATCACTCATGGTGCTTTACTCCTTTCCTGATCTATGTACTCTCGGAATCTTTTTGTGCTTGATTTTGTGAGAAGATTTTTTGTCAGTTGTGCCCAAATTTCTGAGGCGTACACGGTGTGTACGTTGATGAAATTTGGGTGCAACTGGCAGAAAATCGGCCACAAAAGCAAGTGCAGGAAAGACTCCGAGAGTACATATCTTACTTTGCCAGCTCTTCCTCAGAAAGCTGAGAAGTCGCGATCTGGCGATACACCTCGCAGTTCTTCAGCAGTTCCTTATGCGTACCCTTTCCGGCCACTTTTCCTTCATCCAGCACAATGATCTGATCCGCATGGAGAATCGTACTGATTCTCTGTGCCACAATAATCGTTGTGGTATCTGCCGTTGACTCCTTAAGGGCCCGGCGCAGCGCCACATCCGTTTTATAATCCAGTGCTGAAAAGCTGTCATCAAAAATCAGGATCTCCGGTTTCTTTGCTATCGCACGCGCAATCGACAGTCTCTGCTTCTGCCCACCGGATACGTTCGTTCCGCCCTGGGTGATCGGTGAATGGTATTTCTCATCCTTCTCTTCAATAAATTCATCAGCCTGTGCAATTTCAGCTGCTTTCCTGATTTCCTCCTCCGATGCATCCTCACAGCCGTAACGCAGGTTGGAATCAATCGTACCCGAAAACAGTACACTCTTCTGCGGCACATAACCGATCCGGTCACAGAGATCCTTTTTCGCCATTTCGCGGACATCCACACCGTCTACGCGAACTGCACCGGATGTCACATCGTAGAAACGCGGGATCAGGTTGATCAGTGTACTCTTTCCGCTTCCGGTACTTCCGATGACTGCCACGGCCTGACCCTTTTCGGCCCGGAAAGAAATATCCTCAAGTACCTTCTCATCTGCTTCCGGATAAGCAAATGAAACATGATCAAACTCAACCGTTCCCTTTTCTCCGGCCGCCGGAAGCTTCGGCTGATCCGGGTCATGGATCGTCGGCTCAGTGCTCAGCACCTCATGGATACGCTTTGCCGCAACATTGGCACGCGGGATGATGATCGACATCATCGCGATCATGAGGAAGGACATAATGATCTGCATTGCATACTGAATAAATGCCATCAGATCACCAACCTGCATGGAGCCATCATCGATCGCATAGGCGCCCTTGTAAACGATCAGAACAGAAATGCCATTCATAATGAGCATCATAATCGGCATCATAAAGGTCATGCAGCGGTTGACAAACAGGTTCGTCTTCGTCAGATCCAGGTTCGCCTGTTCAAAACGCTCCTCCTCATGCTTTTCCGCACTGAACGCACGGGATACCATGATACCGGTCAGCTGCTCTCTCGTCACAAGGTTCAGACGGTCGATCAATGTCTGCAGCTTTGTAAAACGCGGCATCGCCACCTTGAACAGCATACCGATCACAAGCATGATCAAAATAACAGCAAGCGCAATGATCCAGCTCATTGACACATCCGTCTTGATCACCTTGAGCACACCGCCAATTCCCAGAATCGGAGAATAAAGTATGAGGCGGAAGCCCATTGCCAGCAGCATCTGAATCTGCTGAATATCGTTCGTGCTTCTCGTGATCAGCGAAGCCGTTGAAAACTGATTAAACTCATGACTGTTAAACCCGATGACCTTGCGGTATACATCCCCGCGCAGGTCATGTGCCACAGCTGCGGCTACTCTTGCTGAGAAAAAGGTCACCAGCACAGACGCCACCATTGCAAGCAATGCCAGAAGCACCATCTGTACACCGGACTTCACGAGATATCGGATCTGAAGGCTGTCAAGGTCTTCCCCAAGTGCTTCATACTCGTTTTGCACAAACAGGATTGCAGACTGTTCTGTCATCATTTCAGGCATGTCCGCAAATTTTTCTTTGATCTTTTCTACGATCTGGCCGCGCGTTGCTTCCGGAAGTGCCTTCACCGCATCGACTGCAGACACTCCTTTTGGAAGCTGCATGGCATTCGCCTGCGCCGCTTCACTTTGTGCTGCTTCCGTACTCTGCGCCGCTTCGCTTTGTACTGCTTTCGTACTCTGCGCCTCATCCATCTGCTGCAGCGCCGTTATTGTCAGCTCACCATCTCTTAATGAAGTTGCAAGCTTCTCCCGCTTTTCTCCTTTTATATCATTCTTCAGCTGATACACTTCTTTGTCCGCTTCATAGCTTTCCGAAAGGGTTTTCTGCCCGTCTTCGTCCAGAAATATCATCAGCGTATCGTACATTTCCGCACGCATCTTGTCCGGAACACCGTCCTCGATACCTTTTTGCTGGATTCCTTCATTTACAATCTTTGAAGTATACTCCGGCAAGGTCAGGTCACAGTACGCCTGCAAAAACAAAAGCGCAACAATTGCGACCAGCATACCTGCCGAGTTCTTCAGATACCTTGCAAGTTTTGTCATAATCTCCTCCTCATTTTCTGTACTTTCTTTATTGATGATTGAATCGTTCCAGATTTTCCGACATCCGCCTGAAAAAATCCCTCAGCTGTTCAAGCTCCTCATCCGAAAATCCTGACGTGATCACCTGCTCATTTTGTTCAAGACAGCGGATCGTCTCATCCGCGATCTCTCTTCCTCTTTCACTCAGATACAACCGGCTGATCCGCTGATCCTTCGGATCCGGTCTGCGACAGATAATCTCTGCTTTCTCCAGCCGCCTGACAGCCACTGCGACCGTAGGTGCCTTCACATGTAGTCCCTCTGCCAGCTCTCTCTGGCTGATTCCTTCATGTTCACTGATCGCCTTTACAAATGCAAGCTGTCCCGGGTGAATGCCGATTCCCAGAAATCGTTTATAATTCACAGAAGTGTAGCGATGCATCAGCCGCATAAAGCAGGCCTGAATGCTTCTTCGTCCTTCCTCCGGCACTTTCATAAATCCATCTGATGCCTCGGCATGGCAAAATTTCTCCTGCGTCAGACCAGTTCTTAAGCAGCCGCTTTCTTTCGTCTTCATACCTCTCCCTGCTTTCTTCCTGTTGTTTACTTAGTCGACTAATATCATATGCTTTTTCACAAAAAAATCAACCTCTTTTTGTGCAGTTTATAAAAAATTCAGAGATGCCCATCTTTCGAAAAAACTATGTTTTTGTTAACAGTTTTTTCACGATTTCCTGATATGCTGTTTTCAGTTCGGTACATTATTCCGTCAACATCTGCACCATGGTTGCGTACAGAAAATCTTATACTATTTTTATTTTGAAAGGAGTTCCATCATGAACCTGAAAAACCACATAACAGCACCAAAATTATCCGCACTGCTCACTGCTTGTGCACTTAGCCTCTCTTCCTTTGCAGGTGTTCCTGCCTTTGCAGCAGAAGCGCAGAGCGAGATGCCTGAAGCAGTTGCTTTCAGCGCAGACGGCTCCTCCGAGCTTGTCCAGGGCAGCTTTATCGCATCTGACGTTACATGTCCTGCACAGGACTCTTACGAATACCCGTTTATCGGACTGAATCTTACGCTTCCGGAAGCCCTGCTTCAGCAGATGACTGACAAGACCGTTGCCATGCTCACCGATGAAAGCTGGACCGATGAGCTTGATGCGATCCGGTACGCGATCATCTCCTTCCGTCAGATGACAGAGGAACAGAGCACTGCCGAAGTTGAAAAGGTCGGCACCGGATATATGGACTGGGTAGACAGTCTTGCAATGATCGGTACGATCGGAATGTATGATGCCGATTCTGTAAAAGACCTTGATACCATCACAGGCTGCACAGAGCATACAGAACTCGGCAAGAGCAGCGACGGCACATACACCTATTATCTCAGCCTGAATAAAGATGCAGACGAATCCCTTGCTGCAGAGCTGAAGGAAATCCAGACAACCCTGACCGAGATCACTCCGCCGCAGCAGCTTTCCGCTTTTGATCAGCCGCAGGCAGAAGCAAGCACGGATACCGCAGTCGGCAATTTCCAGATGAATGATATCGATGGCACTTCCTACGATCAGTCACTTTTTGCAGATAATGATGTTACACTCGTAAATGTTTTCACCACCTGGTGCTCTCCGTGTGTAAATGAGATTCCGGAGCTCCAGAAGCTCTCCGAGCAGATGAAAGAGCAGGGCGTTGGCGTTGTTGGCGTTGTCCTTGATACCGTTTCAAACGGAAGTGAAGACAGTGAAGCCATCCAGAAGGCACAGCTGCTCCGTGAAAAAACCGGTGCCTCCTATCCGTTCCTGATTCCGGATGACTCTATGATGAACGGTCATCTCAACGGTATCAGCGCATTCCCGCACAGCTTTTTCGTAGATAAAAACGGAAATATTCTCGGAGAAGCCGTAGAGGGAAGCCACGATCTTGATGGATGGACAGAACTCGTAAATGCACAGCTGGAAGCGCTGAAAGGATGAAATAAATGAAAAACCTGACAAATGCCAGGTGGATCGGCCCTTGTCTCGCCGCGGTCGGACTTGCCATGATAATATTCGGCATCTCCCGCGGCGAGATGAATGTTGTATTCACAAAGGCGATCAACATCTGTATGGAGTGTATAGGAATTGGATAACACAATAAATCAAACCACAAAAACAGCCGGATATACCGCAAAAGCAGCACCGACACAGGATGCACAAAAAACGGATAACGGCTGCAGCGCAAAATCCTGCGCTTCCTGCAGCGGATGCAGCGAAAAAACTGCCAAAAAAGGCAGTGCCAAAAAAGCACCGCTCAAAATAAATGAATGGAAACGCCACACGGTTCAGGCTCTCTGGGCGTTTCTTACAAACAGCCATATAGCCGGATTTTTCACCGGAAAGATCTATACCGGAAAACTCAAAAATATGTGTGTCCCGGGTCTGAACTGCTATTCCTGCCCAGGTGCCGTCGGTGCCTGTCCGATCGGTTCGATTCAAGCGGTAGTCGGCAGCTGGAATTTCAAGATGGCTTACTATGTCATTGGATTTCTGATCTTCATCGGAGCTCTGATCGGAAGACTCGTATGCGGCTTTCTCTGTCCGTTCGGTCTGATCCAGGATCTGCTCCACAAGATCCCGTTCCCGAAAAAAATACGCACGTTTCGGGGCGATAAGCTGCTGCGCAAGCTCAAATACGTGATCTTTGCCGTATTTGTCATTCTGCTTCCGCTCTTTCTTGTAGATGTGCTTGGGCAGGGTTCCCCTTACTTCTGCAAGCTGATCTGCCCGGCCGGAACACTTGAAGGCGGCCTGCCGCTTGTACTTTTAAACAAATCCATGCGAAGCGCAGTTGGCTGGCTTTATCTGTGGAAAAACACGATTTTGATCGTCACGATTCTCCTTGCGATCCTGATCTATCGGCCATTCTGCAAATACATCTGTCCGCTCGGAGCCTTTTACTCCGTTTTCAATAAGGTATCTGTCTTCCGCTACCGTGTAGATCCGGACAAATGTGTCAGCTGCGGTAAATGCTCCCGCGCCTGTTTGATGGAAATCGATCCGGTCCGGGAAGTCAACAGTCCAGAATGTATTCGCTGCGGAAGATGCAAAACAGCGTGTCCGACAGGTGCAATCACCTGCGGTGTACGAAAAAAAGGCGAGGTTTCTGCAAAAGCAGATTAACCCCCGCCAAAGTCTGGCTCTTGCCATTTTCTATTTTCGAAAGTTACTTACATTCTCTTTCGTCACTTTCTGGTAGGGCAGCCGGATATACCGGTTGCTCTCCAATTCAATATCTTCCAGCCCTTCTCCGGTCGCCAGTGCAAAGGCCAGGTCAAGCATACCTTTTGCCTGCCCTTCCTTATCATTATAGACCGTTCCGATCATCTCACCTTTTTCCACTGCTTCAAGTCCCGGATCCGTACCGTCAATCCCGACTACCACCGGCCATTCCTCCTTTGGAATTCCCGATGCTTTCAGGGCATCGATCGCACCAAGCGCCATATCGTCATTGTTTGCCAGAATCAGCTCCATCTTCCCTGCATACTGCGCCAGCATAGAAGCCATCTTTGTCTGCGCCTGTCCACGATTCCAGTTAGCGATCGCATAGCCGAGCTTTTCCACCTGTACCCCGGATTCCAGAAGCATATTCACGGAGCATTCCGTCCGCACAATCGCATCCTGATGTCCGGCTTCTCCCTCCAGCACCACATACTGACAGATTCCATCCTGATTCCTGTCCATGCCGTCATCCGTCAGAAATGCATCTGCTGCAAGCTCCCCTTCAATGCGGCCGGAATCAAATGCATCCGCGCCGACGTAATACAGCTTTGACCACCGTTCCAGATCCTCTGCCACCAGTTCCCGGTTGAAAAAAATAATCGGGATATTATTTTTCTCTGCCATATCCGTGATCGTTGTCGGCTCCGTCCGGTCCACGAGGTTCACACAGATCACATCACAGCCCTTTTCCACCAGCGTCCGCATCTGTTCATTCTGCGTTGTCTGGCTCCCGGATGCATCCAGTATCTCAACACTGATCGTCACATCTGTTTCGGACTCTTTTTTCAGCATGTATTCCTTAAACGCCTGCATCATTTCCATCAGAAATGTATCATACTGATCATATAACGTTACACCGATCTTAATGCTTTTTACCGTTTCTTCTTTTCCGGAACCACATCCACTCAGCAGCACTGCCGCCGTACCGAGCAGCAGAACTGCTTTACCGTTTTTAATGTACCGTCGGAAACAGAATTTTCTCTGCCTCTTTTTCATGCATTTCCTCCTTTGTCACGGAAATAAAACCGGTCTCTACCTGTGTCATACTGCCTGTACTGTGTTCCAGACATTTCCGGATCAGCCGTGCGCTTTCGTACCCCATCGCATATTCATCCTGCACGACCATTCCCTGTATCATTCCGCGATCCAGACAGTATACCGCCCGTTCCGAACGTCCTTCTCCATACAGCCGGACTTTGGAAGTTTCCTTCTTCTGCAGATAATCCAGCGCCAGCTCCATGGCAGAACTGTCAAGCGCCACCAGAATATCCGGAGGTGTTTTCATCTCTTTTTCCAGCTCCGCTTCTGTTTTGGCCAGAAAGCATGCTGTAAAATCTGCACATTCTTCCTGCATACGCGTCTGAAATCCAGCCAGCCGCTGCCGTCCGGCCAGCGTACGCTGATTTCCGCTCACTACACCAACGGTCTTTCCATCAACATTTTTTTCCTTTAAAACCATCTCAGCAATTGCCCTGCCGATCTTGTGTGAATCCGGCTGTACCAGCGCATACCCGTTCTCGAGATCCAGGTCTGATGCGATCAGTACGATCTGATTTTTGCCTGCGATCTCCTCCAGTCTTCCACCCGGATCAGAGGTATCACAAAGCGCCGCGATTACCCCGTCCGCTCCATTTTCCAGCTCACGCTCCAGAATCGTATATTCCTCCGCAAGCCCGGAAAATGCCGAAGACGATACGATATCCAGGTAGATCCCTGACTCATTCGCCCCCTGGTTCAATCCTTCCTTAAATGCATTCCACTGGTCACTTCCACTGTTGCCAATCACCACCGACACCGAATAGTGCGGCTCTTCCTTTCCGCCGTTCAAAAGTCCGTAGGACGCATAAATAATGACCATAATAATCATTGCCGTCACAATACCAAGATAAATCCGATCCCTGTTCACTCAGTGCGTCCCCCTTCCTGTTCCGGAATCTTTCCTTCCTCCAGCTGGCGGCAGGTCTCTTCTGTATATGGAATATACGGAATGTGGATTCGTACCGTCATTCCCTCATCCGGACAGGACTCGATCTGAAGACCATACTGTGCGCCAAACCGAAGCTGGATCCGGTTATGCACATTCAAAAGTCCGACACCGCTTCCGCGGCTGCGCGTTCTCTCTCCTTCTGTCAGCAGTCTTGCTGCCGCTTCCTCCGGCATGCCAAGTCCGTTGTCACTGACTTCAAGGAAAATATCCGATCCCTCCCGGTAGCCACGGACCATAATCAGCCCGTCCCCATCCATCGCTTCCATTCCATAATAAATCGCATTTTCCAGAATCGGCTGTACGATCAGCTTTACCGTACAGCATGACAGGATCTCCGGATCTATATCAAAGGATGTCTCAAACGCATTTTTATAGCGGATCTTCTGAATATTCATATAATTTTCCGCATGCTTGATCTCATCCTCAATCCGAATGATTGTCTTTCCCCTGCTCAAGCTGATACGGAACAGACTGGCAAGCTGTGTAATCATAAAGACCGCATCATCATACCGCTCTCCCGTAATCATCCAGACGATCGAATCCAGCGTATTATATAGAAAATGCGGGTTGATCTGTGACTGGAGCGCATCCAGCTCGCTTTTACGTTTTTCCTCCTGCTTCACCACAATATCCTGCATCAGATCCTGGATCTGCTTCACGGTAGAGCGCAAAGTCCTGCCAAGATGCACTACCTCCAGAGAACCGCCTACGTAAATATCCGGCTTGAGATTCCCGGTCTCCCACTCCCGCACCGAATCGTTCAGTCTGCGCAGCGGCTTTGCAATCCGCGCCGAAACAAACTGATTCAGGATCACCGTCGTCAGAAGCGCCAGTGAAACAAGCATCATTGCCAGATATCCCGTGCTGTTCCGCCCCATTTCAAAGGATTCCAGCGGAACAACGCTGACCAGCTTCCAGCCGGTATAGCTGATCGGTCTTTGCGTAACGATCCTTTTTTGTCCGCCGAAGCTCTCTACCCAGCTCTCTTCCTCAGCAGTGATCGCCGAGAGATTGTTCTCCTCATACCCGCCCATTCGGATCAGCTCCTGCTTCGGATGATAAATAATCTCTCCGTCCGTGTCCATCAGGTAAATGTATTCGGAAGAAACCGTCGACATATTTGCCTTATCCAAAATCCGCTCAATACTGCTGTAATTCATATCTACCAGCAGCACGCCAAGCATAGAGGTGCCGCCGTAGGTCAGATCCACCGTACGGCTTAAGGATACGACCCAATAATACCGGTACGTGAGATCGTCAAACAGATTCTGTACATGCGGCGTTGAAAAATGGAAATTTTCCAGCTGATTTTTTGCATCCTCAAACCATTCCTGGGACGTAACCGCCGCATCCTGTTTTTCATTTGCCACCGGTGCCGCCTCAACGAGCTTTCCGTCGTACGTATAGCAGGCAATGCTGACCAGGTTATCCTTATTCGCTTCATACAGCAGCGTCATTTCTTCGTCCAGATTTTCATTTTCCAGATCCTTATCCTTGATCACACTGTAATACATCGCATCGGAAATCCGTCGCATGCTGCGCAGATAATCCTCCAGATTGATCGTTGTCTGCTCCAGCAGCTGGCGGGAGTTTTCCTGCATCAGCGTCTCTTCTTTTCTGGAAAACTGTTTATAAAGCAACACGCCCAGAAAACACAGACAGCATACAGAGACGACCGTAAAAGACAATGCGATCGTCATCTGTATGCTTCTTGTTCCCACATATTTTCCGGAACGCTCCGTTATTTTTCTGAACCAGCCTCTGATCTTATCCACGTTCTTTTAACTTCTCCACTCTGTATTTCGACGGGGATACTCCATACTGCTTCTTAAATGCATAGCTGAAATAATTCGGGTCGGAGTATCCTACCTTTTCCGCAATCATATATGTTTTATCATCGGTTGTCAATAAAAGCTCCACTGCCCGCTCCATCCGAAAATCCGTCAGGTATCCGATAAAGGTTTTTCCTGTCTCCTTTTTAAATACCGTGGAAAAATAAGCGGAGCTGACGCCTAAGATCCGGCATACCGTTTCAATGGTAATATTTTTATCTCCGTAAGAGTTCTGCACATAATCGATCGCCTTCGTTACAAAGGATTTCGTTGTATTTGCACGCTCCTGCCGGATATAATCCTGAATTTTTCCGCAGGCCTCCGACAGCCAGTCCCAGAATTCCTCCGGTGATTCTGACTGGAACCCACAGTCCACCAGCTGCTCTGCCGAACCGAAAATCGTCTCCATCGGAATCTGATTGTTGCTGCCGAACCGAAAAATCTCTGCTGCAAACTCCAGAATAAAGATCCGATACTTCTGAATGGAAATTCCAGGTGTGGAAAACCAACCACGGCACGCTTTGATCTGCTGCTTTAAGGTATCACGATCCCCCATCCTGATTTCTTTGAGCAGTCCCTGAACCGCATCCTGTTCAAACGAAAGTTCCACGCTCTCCCCCGGATCGATCTCAGCGATGTTGATTGCACGCGTATTTCCATAGATCGCACGGTAAGAAACGGCATTCTTTGCACCCTGATACGATACATGCAGGTCTGACCGCATACTGCACACCTGTCCGATTCCGGCCGTCACCTTTGCCCCGCAGATTCGTTTTGCATAAACACAAAGGCTGTCCATCTCGTCCGTATAGCGCGTAATCTCTGAGGCGTCCGAAAGCTGGGAAATTACAACGATCTCCTCCAGATACATCAATATTTTACTTCCGTACCGCTCCCGAAGCTGCTCCTCCACAAGCCTCTTCACAGACACTGCCATCAGAAACGGTGACATTCCCTCCGGAAGCCGCGATCTGCTGATATGCAGCACCGTCACAACGTAGAACGGCGCTTCCAGATGAATCTGATAGCTTTCCAGATATTTTTCCATTTCATTTGGCTGTACCCGCCCTTCAATCAAAGAGGTGTAAAAGCTCTCCTGCAAAAGCGGCAGGCTTTCCATATAATACTGATTCAGCTTATCGATATTGCGCTGTTCATCCCTCTCATGATCCAGGGTTTCCCTGATTCTGGAAAATATCTTGTTCAGTTCCTCTGCATTGACCGGCTTGAGCAGATACTGCTCTACTTCAATGTCGATCGCCTCTTTTGCATATTCAAATTCATCAAAGCCGGAAAAAATAATAATCTTAATATTCTGATAACGCTCCTTGAGCTTACGACTCATAGCAAGGCCGTCCATATACGGCATCTTGATATCAGTCAGCACGACATCCGGGACACATTCCTCTGCCATCTCCAGCGCTTCCACCCCATTATGCGCATAACCGACGACCGTAAATCCCATACGCTCCCAGTCTATTTTCTTCATGATCACCCGGATCACGTCTTCCTCGTCGTCCACGAGCAGAACTGAATATTGCTGCATTACGCTCCGTACCTTTCATCCATCTTTTTCCATAAAATGCCAAATATAACAACCCATACCACAATCTGCACAACGGCTGCGACCACATGGAAATAAAGCAGCACTGTCATGATCAGAGAACCGGCTGCCAGAAACAGCATCAGCTTTCCAGCCTCCGTCGCATAACGCTCTTCATCCTTTAATTTTTTTGTCTGATCCTTTCCGCGAATCGCTGAAATATCATGCAGCACCAACAGACGCGCACCATAATAAGCCAGTACGATCAGCATCAGGATCGGTATCATCGCCATAGACCAATAGCTATCTCCCTGCATTTTCATCCTCCTTTCTTCACAGACAAAGCGGATATTCGCAGTCCGCTTCGCTACTTGCCTGACTCGGTTAAAAACGGAGCTGTCACATCGTTGCCAAAGCAAATCGGTGCAGCAGCTCCTTTTTATTTTACAGCATTATTTATTTTCTTGCCACATATTTTCTGATATCCAGAGAAATTGCAACGAAGATGATTACACCAAGTGCGATCCACTGTGCGTTTGCGTTGACTCCCAGGAACTGAAGAGCAGTCTTTAACAGCTCGAATACTGCTACACCAATAATAGCAGAGGATACTTTTCCTCGTCCACCGGAAACGGATACGCCTCCGATTGTACAAGCCGCAATTGCCTCCATCTCATAACCAAGTCCAAGGTTTACAGATGCACCACCGGATTTTGCGCCGAGCATAAAGCCAGCCAGTCCATACATTGCTGCAGCCTTTGCGTAGATGATGATCAGGGTCTTCTTTACCGGAACACCTGCTACCTCTGCTGCCTGTGGGTTACCACCGATTGCATACATGTATTTTCCATGACGGGTCATGTTGAAAATGAACCATGTGATTGCTGCTACCAGGATTGCGATCCAGATCAGGTAATTGATACCAAGGAACTTTCCGGTTGCAATGTCCGTGTACTGCTTTGTATATCCGCCAAGCGGTGTTGCATTTGTATAAAGCAGGTTGATTCCGTATACAACCTCCATCATAGCCATCGTAGAAATGAATGGCGGAACATGCATATAAGCAATGAAGAATCCGGTCACGCAGCCGAACAGTGCACAGATCAGCATAACGATCAGCAGTGCCACAAAAATATTCAGCGGCTCCATATCCGGGAAGAACTTTTTGGAATAATCCATTTTCTGAAGCAGTGTACCTGCAATACAGCCGCCAAAACCGATCATACGTCCTGCGGAAAGGTCGCATCCTGCAGTGATGATACAGCCGGCAATACCAAGTGCAATAACAATACGAGAACTCATATTCATCAGAATGTTGTTCAGGTTGTTACCGGACAGGAAGTTCTTTGATGTGAATCCTGTGTAGATAACAAGCAGAATCATAATAATGATAACACCATAATTTACCATGATGTCTTTAAAGCTCAGTTTTTTCTTTCCCATGTTTTTCTCCTCCTATCAGAACTGCGTTGCGTAGCCCATTACTCTTGCCTGTGTCATTTCTTCTTTTTCGGTAATCTCGCCGCGAAGCTTACCATCACACATAACGTAAACGCGGTCCGCCATACCAAGCAGTTCTGCCATTTCAGAAGAAATCATAATAATCGCTTTTCCCTGTGCTGCAAGATCATTCATGATCTCATAAATCTCATGCTTTGCACCTACGTCAATACCACGTGTCGGCTCATCCATGATCAGGATATCCGGGTCATTTGCCAGCCATCTCGCTACAATAACCTTCTGCTGGTTTCCTCCGGACAGATTCGCAATATGCTCCTTCATACTCGGAGTCTTAATACGCAGCTTCTTGATGCTGTCATCCACAACCGCATTAATACTCTTATGATCCAGGACAAATCCGGCCTTCAGATATTTATTGTAAACCGAAACACCAACGTTATCCTTAATTGACAGACATCCAAAGATACCGTTTCCTCTACGGTCCTCTGTGATCAGTCCGATTCCGGCCTTCATCGCATCTGCCGGTCGTTTAATCTTCACCGGCTGACCGTTTATCTTAATCTCACCCGATGCAACCCCGCGGATTCCGAATACACCTTCAAGAAGCTCTGTTCTCTGAGCACCGACCAGACCGCCAAATCCAAGGATCTCGCCCTTTCTCAGCTTAAAGGAAACATGCTGGAAAGAGTTCTCATGAATGGAGCAAAAATCATTTACTTCCATAATGACTTCTCCCGGCTCATTTTTCCGCTCCGGGTAAACATTCGTGAGTTCACGTCCTACCATCTTTGCAATAATCTGCTCCGTTGTCAGTTCTGCTGCCGGCCAGGTACCAACATACGTACCATCACGCATAATGGTGATATCATCCGCGATCCGCTTGATCTCGTCCATCTTATGAGATATATAAACCATTGCTACACCCTTATCTCTCAGATCATTCATGATGCGGAATAATGCCTCTACCTCATTATCTGACAATGAGGAGGTCGGCTCATCGAAAATAACAACCTTTGCCTGATGCGATACTGCCTTTGCGATTTCTACAGACTGCATCTGTCCAATTGAAAGATCACCCAGCAAAGCCTTCGGATTGAAATCCATTTTAACTTCATGAAGCCAATATTCCGTGTCTTTGTACATTTTCTTATGGTCGATCATCTGAATCGGACCAAGCTTCTTCACCGGAAAACGTCCCAGAAACAGGTTCTCCGCCACGCTTCTCGCCGGAACCGGCTGCAGCTCCTGATGAACCATCGCAATACCATGTCTCATCGCATCATCCGGGTCATTCACCTGGATTTTCTCGCCGTTCATATAAACTTCTCCGGCATCCATCTTATAAATACCGAACAGACATTTCATCAATGTCGATTTTCCCGCTCCGTTTTCCCCCATTAACGCGTGTACCGTTCCCGGTCTGAGTGCCAGCGAAACATTATCCAGTGCCTTTACTCCGGGGAATGATTTACTCACGCCTCTTAATTCCAGTAAATATTCGGCCATTTTCTTCCTCCTCTTTTCCGGCCTACGTCCTCTGGTTTCGGCCGCATCTCTTCCTGCCATCCCTGAAAACGTTCAGGCATTCATCCGTCTGCAAAATCCCCGATGCTTTCTTTCATATCGTATTGCTATTCAGGATTTTTCATTGGAATTCTCGGAAAAAGGAGGTGCGAGCTCACACCATCCGCACCTCCAATATAGTCATTCCTGCAGAAAGCTCACAAAGTGCACTTCCTGTTTTCTTCTTTTTGCCTGTTCTCTTCCGGCAGATTATTTTACCATATCAAGAACGTCCTGAGCATTTTCCTGTGTTACTTTTACGTAATCACATCCGATGTAGTAATCGTTGCCCTCACCTGTCAGGAATCTTACTGCTGCATCAGCTGCACTGTGGGACTGTGAGAAGTGATCGTTAAATACAGTACCTGTCATTGTACCTGCAATAACATCCTCAAGTGCCTCAGAAAGTGCATCTACACCTACAAGGAAGATATCCTCGCCGACTGTACGTCCAGCTGCCTCGATAGACTGAAGTGCGCCAAGTGCCATTGCGTCGTTGTTGCAGAATACAACCTCAACATCATCGCCGTACTGGCTAAGAGAGTTTGCTACAAGCTGCTGAGCTGTTGCCTGATCCCAGTTTCCTACCTGATCATCGAGCTCATTTACTTCGAATCCTGCATCCTCAAGAGCCTTTACAGAGAACTCTGTACGATACTGTGCATCTACGTTCTCCGGGTCACCCTCGATCATGATATAATCAACTTTTCCGTTTCCGTTCTTATCAATAGTATCCAGACCAAGATCTGCGATCAGCTCGCCCTGGTAAGTACCGGACTGACGTGCATCACATCCAACGTATGTAACGTTCCAGCTGTTCTCTTCCCATCTTGCCTCTTCGTCAGCATCCGGCTCACGGTTGATGTAAACGAGCGGAATTCCTGCTGCTACAACCTTGTCAGTAATAGTTGATGCAGAAGATGAGTTAACCGGGTTGATGATCAGTACATCTACCTCATCTGCGATGAAGCTGTCGATCTGACCGGACTGTGTAGCCTGATCGTTTACGCCGTCTACGATCGTGATGTTATCTTTGCTGAATCCAAGTCCTACCAGGTAATTCTCCAGCTCGGTACGGAACAGTGTCATGAAGTTATCAGAGAACTGATAAATACATACGCCGACTTTCTTATCTGCAAGATCTGCGTTTGCTGTTGCCTCTGTAGTTGCCTCTGTAGTTGCCTCTGTAGACTCCTCTGCCATTACCGGAACTGCTGCTACCATTGTGCCTGCCATCATAGCTGCAAGAAGCATGCTGACAAATTTCTTTTTCATTGTAAAATCCTCCCTGTTTTAAGTTTAAGTTTTTTCTTTTTGCCCTCTTTCGTGGCTTCTGATGAAATTATAGCACAGGAAGCCAAAATTACTATACAAAATTCTTCTGTATTTCTGGAATATTCTTCTGATTTTATATATTTTTTAATGTTTTTTTCCTGTTTTCCATATTTTATCCGTTGTTTTGATTGTTCGTCTTTTCTCCTTTATTTTATTTTTCGTCATTTCGTCTTTCGTTTCGTCAGTTTGTCTTCCTTATTATAATACTTATCAAAAAGGATGTACAAAATAACAGAACCCTCTGTCAATCACACTATATATCGTGACCAACAGAGGGTTTTATCTGCTACTTTACTCTGGCATTTTTATTTTTCTTTTTTCTTGGCAAGCATATTGCCCTGTACGATCTCAATATATGCTGCGATAATAATTACCACACCTGTAACAATATACTGATAGAACGTATCGACTCCCATAACTACAAGTCCGACCTTCAGTGCCGAGAACAGTACCGCACCAATTACGGTTCCGAAAATATTTCCGCGGCCTCCAGCCATAGAGGTACCACCGATTGCCGCTGCCGCAATGGCATCCATTTCATATCCCTGTCCGGTAGACGGATCTCCCGTTCCGAGACGTCCGATCATAACGAGCGCTGCCAGCGTTGTACCAAGCATACCAATACCGTAAATGAGTGCCTTTGTCCGCTCAACGCGTACTCCGGAAAGTCTTGCAGCGTCCTCATTTCCTCCGACTGCATATGTATAAGCACCAATCTTTGTTTTCTTTAAAACAAAAGTAATAATAACTGCAAACAGGAAGAAAATAACTACCGCAAATGTCATTACAGACGTAATCTTGAAGTTAAATACGTTTCGATAATTTCTCGGTACATTTAAAACCGGGAAACCACCGGTAATTACGTAAGCCACTCCTCTATAGACCTGCATCGTTCCCATTGTTGCGATAAACGGCTGCAGTTTCATTTTTCCGACAAGCACACCGTTTAACACACCCATAAGGAAACCAAGTGCCAGACACGCCAGAATCCAGATCGGTATCGGAAGTCCCATCTTTGCAAGCTGTGCGCCGATGCACGCCAGCAATGCAAGGGAAGATCCTACGGACAGGTCAATACCTCCGGAAATAATAACACAGGTCATTCCGATTCCCATCAATCCATACGTTACAGCCTGCGTAATAATTGTTGCCACATTGGTTGCTGATAAATAAGAAGGTTCCAGTGCACTGAACAGTACAAACGTAATCAGCAAAGCAACCAGGGTACTCCACTCTCTTCGATATTTTTTATAAATAGCGCTCATCTCTAGTTTCCCTCCACTGTATAATTTAAAATATTCTGTTCTGAGAACTCTTCCTTAGCAAGTTCTCCCGTAATCTCTCCGTCCCGCATTACGATAATTCTGTCACTCATTCCCATGACCTCTGTCAGTTCCGACGATACCATAATAATCGCCACGCCCTGCTCAGCCATTTTTTCCATCAAAAGATAGATATCTGCTTTTGCTCCAATATCGATTCCTTTTGTTGGCTCATCAAAAATCATAACCGTTGCATCCGTTGACATCCACCGCGCCAGAATTACCTTCTGTGCATTTCCTCCGGATAAGCTGACCGTCATGAAAGCCGGATCATTCGGCTTCAATCCTACCTGCTTTCCTTTCTCCAGAGCATTCTGTTTCTTCTTATTATCATTGATCACAATACCGGACATATATTTTTTCAGACTGGCCAGTGAAATATTGTCCTTATTATCAAAGTTCGGAAGAATTCCTTCTTCTTTTCTGTTTTCTGAAATCAATGCGATTCCCAGTTCGATTGCCTCATGCGGAGATTTGCAGTGAATTTCCTTCCCATTTAGTATGACGCTTCCCTTTGTGTACGGATCTGCCCCAAAAATGGCCCTCATCACTTCTGTTCTTCCTGCTCCTACCAGACCAAAAAATCCAAGGATCTCACCTGCATACAAGTCAAAGCTGATCTGATTAAATAAATCAGAACACAGCCCGTTTACGCGAAGTACCGGTTCCGTTCCTTTTTTCTGGCACGGCATTGTCCGCTTTGCAAACAATGAGATATCACGTCCGACCATTGCCTGGATCACTTCATCTCTTGTTGTTTTTGCCATTTCAATTGTTTTAATATATTTTCCATCGCGTAATACCGTTGCCCGGTCACACATCTGAAAAATTTCATTCATCTTATGGCTGATATAAAGTATCGTTATTCCTTTTTCCTTCAGATCATGAATGATTCCAAATAAGGTTTCCACTTCCTTATCACTCAGAGAAGCGGTCGGTTCATCAAAAGAAATAACCGTTGCATTCACCTCTAGTGCCTTTGCTATGGATACCATCTGCTTCTGTCCGGTTGACAGATCTCCCATCCGATCCGTCGGCTGAATATTACAATTCAACCGCTTCAGCAGCATCTCGGTATCCTGATTCATTTTTTTCTTATCAATAATCCCATATCTTCCCGGTTCTTTCCCCATAAACAGATTTTCTGCGACTGTCATATCCGGAATACTGACAATTTCCTGATGCACCTTCGCAATTCCTGCGTCAATCGCATCTGCAATTTGTGCAAATTTTACTGCCTTCCCATCAATTCGTATCTCACCTGTCGTAGCCGGAAATACCCCATGCAATATGTTGAGCAATGTACTCTTTCCCGCACCGTTTTCTCCGATAATCGCATGGATCTCTCCTTTTCGTATTGAAAAGCTGACATCATCCAAAGCTTTTTGCCCCGGGAAAGTCTTCCCAACATGCTCAAACTCGATGTACTTTTCCATAGATGCACCTCCGTCTTATCTATATAGTACAAATATTTAAATCCACTCCAAAATTTTCACTCTGCTTTGATTGCTTTCCGTATCCCTGATTCAGGTATGCACCTCACCAAACAACGGCATTACAGCGTATTCAAAAACAGACTTAAAAATGCGAGCATTTTACGCTTGTTTTATGAAATTTTGCCTGGCTCTGAACAGTTCCCATATTCTGATAAAATACGGGACGGTTTTTACGCCGCCCCGCCTCTCCAACTTTCAAAAATTATTCAAATACCGGCGCATACTCATATCCAAAGATTTCCTCAAAGCTTGCTTCTGCATTGCCTGCATCACGAATGCTCTGCGGTGCATAAACAACCTTCGGAATATCCTCGCCTGCCAGTTTACGAACCTGCATCTCAACTGCGATCTGGGACATGATATTCGGGAAGAAGTCAACAGTTGCATCCAGCTCGCCAGCCTTAATAGACTCAACAGCCTCGCTCGTTCCGTCTGTTCCAACGATAACACAATCGCTGTCTGCTGCGATTACTGCCTCAAGTGCTCCCATAGCCATGGTATCATTGTTGCAGTAAATACCACCAAGATCCGGGTACTGCTGAAGCAGTGTTTCTGTAATATCGTATGCCTTCTGACGATCCCAGTCACCGTTCTGAACTGCAACTACTTCGATATCAGATTTATCAGCATAGAAATCATTGAATCCCTGTGTACGTGCCTGTGCTGCAGTTGCCTGTGAAAGTCCGGTAATGCAGGCTACTTTGCCCTTCTGTCCAATCGTATTGTAAATCCATTCTGCACCCTGAACACCAGCCTGATAGTGCCATGCACCTACTGTTGTGCTGGAATACGGTGTAAATGCATCCATTACTGTTGTCAGATCAATTCCTGCTTCCATTGCTGCTTCCATTCCAGGAACAAGGTTTGCTTCGGAGATTCCGGATACCAGAATTGCGTTGTATCCTTTATTTACCATATCCATTAAGAGGGTAAGCTGTCCTTCCTCGTCTGTCTCAGTCTGCGCACCTCTTACATCCACTGTCAGTTTATAGCCTGCATCCTGGAAAGTTTTTTCTGCTGTTTCAGCTCCTTCGCCTTCCATTCTCCAGAACTCATTCTCAAAAGTCTTTGTTGCAAAACCAATTGTAATCTCTTCATCCAGCTTCGGGATTGCGCCGAGCGTTTCTCTTAAATCATTGTAGGAAACTGCCTGATCATAAAAATCATATCCCTGCTCTGCTACATCTGCACTCGGAAGATCTGCTTCTGCTGCAAATGCGCTCATTCCCATTGCTACTGTTAATGCCATTGCTGTTGCTGCTGCCATTCTTGTCTTTTTCATTTTGATACCCTCCTGACTGGTCTGTAAACTATTTTCTTTTTTTGATAACCGCATTATGATTTTTATTTTTTTAATCCAATGCGGTTATCAAACACGCATTTTTTAACTTCTTATCTTATTCTCTTCTTATTCTCTGAAGCAAAACTCTCCGTCTGTAAAATCCAGTTCCGGAAGAATGCCCGGCTTATTATCGCCAACGTATCTGTCTGCGGTCAGAACCTTAACACTGAATTCTCCCTTAAGCAGACCATCCTCACTCTTCTCGCCCAGCGTAACCTTGCTGTCTACATTACTTCCCGTTGATTTCTTTGAAAAATAGTAGCCAACAGATGCTGCATCTGAACTTACAACTTCTATCTGAGTGATCGCATTTTCATCCATTTCTATTCCGACTTCAAGAGCCTTATTGAGCACAAACGACAATGTAAAATCTTCCGCTTCAAAATTATAGGTAGTTCCTGTCATACCGGATGTTTTGCTTTCGTATTCAAACTCAACCTCTTTATCGTTGATTTTCGCAACAAGCCATCCTGTACCTTCCTCAGGATCATAATTTCTTTCAGAAGCCTCTGCCTCTGTCTCCTGTGCTTCCGGAAGTTCCGTCTCAGCAGCAAATGCAGTCGTGCCAAGCATCATCGTAGCAAGTGCAAGCATTACCAACAGTCTTTTTTTCATACCGTTTTACCTCCGCTCACCAAAACTTAAAACTGTGTTCCGTAAAGGTCTGTTACAAATGTCCAGAATGCATCCCTGTCGATGTTAAATACGATCTGTACATTCTTAGAGGAGTAAGGTCCATTGCCGCTTTCCCATGTTGTTGCATTTGCATAGCTATAGGAAGTTCTGTTGCAGTCAATTGCCAGATCTCTGTTTTCTGTTTCGGTAATCAGATCCGGGCAAAGGAAGATTCCTGCCGTAATAGCATCCCAGCAATAATGTGACTGTGTCGGATTTTCTTCATAACTCGGATATACACGATCCATAAACAGCTGTGTAATTGCAGTATTGTTCTTCTCTTTCATCATATCAAATACATCTTTTGCAAGCGGAACCTTGGATGCGATGTCGTGCGGAACAACGATCTGATACGGGAAATCATTATTCAGACAGATCTGAACAGATTCCGGATCATAGAACCAGTTGAACTCTCCACACACATTGGCATTTCCAGGAACATCGATTGCGCCGCCCATGTAAATGATACCTGCTGTATTTTCAGCAAATGTCGGATCCATCATGCAGGCTAATGCCACGTTTGTGCAGGCACCAACTGCAAAAATTGTTACCTTTCCAGGATTCTCTTTTACAGATTTAATCATAAATTCTGCCGCATTCATATCTGTCTGCGCATCCGTTTTAGAATATCCCCAAGATTCATTAAGTAAATCTCCAAGATTATGATAATCGTTTGGCGATACGTACTGCGAAAGCTCACGATATCCTCCCGTCCACTGGAATCCGCCTGTAATTGGCTGATCTTTTTCCAGGTCACGGAATCCCATGATCGGCACATCCGTTCCAACATATACCGGAATATCGGTTCTGTCGATTGCTTCCAGCTGATTCAGAATCGCATTTGCACCAGTTGCACAGATTTCATTTCCACCAACAGATGTTACGCCAAGAAGATCAATCCAGCCGGCTGCATCTGCCTGTGTCAAAATATACATACAGTATGCATCGTCACCAAGGTAACCCATATCACAGTCAAAAATTACTTTGTTATCTTCTGCATTCGTTACAATACTGTAATCCTCCAGTGCTGCGGATGCAGAGGTCGGTGCCATAACGCCTCCCAACATTGTTGCTGCAAGTGCCATTGATACTACTTTCTTCTTCATGAGTTTCGCTCCTTTCTTTAGGCGTATTTTCTATTTTTGCCGGATCCGGTACTTCATACCGGACCCGATCCTGCTCGTTCTTAACGTTCTTAACATTCTTAACGTTTTTAAATGAATTTAAACGTTGGTTGTCAGAATATCTACATAGAAGTCCCAGAATGCCTCTCTGTCAATGTCAAACAGAATATCGCACTTCTGTACGCCGTACGGCATTCCTTCGCCTGTTTCTACATCACGGTTACGTGATGTCCACCAGCTGATTGCATTTCCGTAGCCCGGGCCGTAATTTGTGTCTACTGTCAGGTATCTTTCCTGGATATCTGTTGCAATTTCCGGATGGAGCCATACTGCTGCTGTAATGGAATCCCATACGAAGCTTGATGCTTCCGGATTCTCTTCAAATCTCTGTGCCTGTCCTTCAACGATAAGCTTTGAAATTTCATTACCCTGTTTTTCTACGATGCGATCATAAACATCCTTTGTATAGAATACAGCCTCAGCGATATCGTTCGGAACAACGAGCTGATTTTTCCATTCTGCGTTCAGACAAATCCGAATACCTTCCGGATCGTAGTACCAGTTAAACTCTGCAGTAGTATTACAGTTTCCAGGAACATCCACTGCACCACCCATGTAAACTACGCCTGCTGCATCCTCTACAATGGTCGGGTCTTTTCTTACTGCAAGTGCCATATTTGTGCCTGCGCCGATTACGAAAATAGTAACCTCTCCCGGATACTTGTGAACCTGCTCAATAATGAAATCAATTGCATGCTCATCCTGTGCTTCTGTCTCTGCATATCCGTATTTCGGTTCGCTTGGAAGGTTCTTATAATCTGTCGGTCTCTTTGTTACATCTCCGAAAGTTTTTTCGTTCCAATCCCAGTAAGCACCACTGTACTCCGGCATACCCCAAATCTGGCTCTCTGCTTCCATATTACGGAATCCCATCAGCGGGATATCAGTTCCCATATAAACCGGAATGTCAGATCTGCCGATCAGCTCCAGCTGTCTCAGTGCTGCGGTTGTTCCCGGTGCACAAAATGTATTTCCGCCTACTGTAGTAACACCAAGGAAATCACACTCGCCAAGGCTGTCTGCCTGTGCCAGCATAAACATTACAATCGCATCATCATTCAGATAACTCATATCTGTATCAAGAATTGCTCTTTTTACCGCCGGAGTTTCTGCTGTTGCTTCTACAGCTGCCTCTGTTGTCGCCTCTTCAGCAAAGGACACTGCCGGAACTGCCATTGATGCTGCCATACTCACTGCTAAAGTCGCTGCCATAAGTTTTCTCTTCATTTGTTAATCCTCCTGTTTGCCTTAATTGTTTTTTCATGCTTCTTTTATGATAATAAATAACAAGTACATCAAAACAAATACATTAAGCTCTATTCTTAAAAGCTGTTTACTTTTGCCTCCTTCCATTTTTTCATTTTCTATTTCACTGCTTTCATTACTTCCTGGATCGTCGGAATCGAAGCAACCGCTCCTTCTCTTGATACTGCAATAGAAGCCGCTTTTGATGCGATTCTCAATGCTTCTGAAATATCATACTCTTCTAGCAGCCCGGCAATGAAAAACCCTGTAAATGTATCTCCTGCTGCTGTCGTATCCACTGCCTTGGTCGGAAAGATCTCCTGATGAATTTCCCTGTTGGCATCTGCGTAGGTTGCTCCGGCTCGTCCAAGTGTTAAAACAAATTTTGCATCCGGCAATTTTTCCCGTAACGCTTTAAGCATTTTCTCCGGTTCTGACTGTCCGGTAAATTGTTCTCCTTCCACTTCATTCAATAAAAACAAATATATTTTTGAAAAATCACATTTTTTCAATTTGTCATCAAATGGAGATGGATTCAGAATAATTCGCATTCCCTTCTCATATGCTTTGTCAATAATGTAATCCAGCAAATTAATCTCATTTTGCAGCAGCAGATAATCTCCTGCATTAAAATCCGAAAGAACATAATCCATATATTCTTTTGTCTGCATTTGATTCGTCCCGCCAAATAAAATAATGCTGTTCTGGCCCTTTTTATCGACCTGGATCACTGTGTGCCCGCCTGAAACCGGAAGTTTTTTCAAATACTTTGTATTTACTCCATATTCTCTGCAGGCATCCAGCAACAAATCTCCGTCTTCTCCGATCATTCCCGCGTGATAAACCGGTACTCCGGCTTTTGCAAGTGCGATTGACTGATTCAATCCCTTGCCCCCGCAAAATATATTCAAATCATCTGACAGGATCGTTTCTCCTTCTTTCACAATATGATCAACTGAATATACATGATCCACATTCAACGATCCATAATTCAATATCTTCACCAGATCCAGATGCCTCCTTCCTTTCGCCCGTGCATTTTTATTGTGCATTTTTTTATTAAAATGTTTTCGTAAATCATTTTCGTAATGCGATATTACCTCTTTTCCTCATTTGTGTCAATGCTTTTTTCGTTATTTTATCCGTTTTGTAAATAGTCAATAATTTATCATTCGGCGTTTTGTTCATTTTGTCGATTTGTTTTTTCAAATCTTATTGCATCACACCTCATTATCATTTATAATAAAATCATTATTTTCCGTATCATTTCTCTCGTTTATCACCAACACTGCTATAATTTTGGTTGTCAGATTCTTTGTTTTTCGTATTTCTGTTTTTCGTATTTCTGTTTTCCGTATTTCAGTCTTTTGTTTTTTATTTTTCGTATCTTTTACTATTTTTTGTTATCTTGTTATCACTGAAAGGATTTCTATTATGACAATAACTGATATTGCACGAATGGCCGGAGTCTCCGCCTCCACGGTTTCGAAAATTATCAACGGAAAAGACGAGCACATTAATCCGCAGACGCGGACACGAGTCCTTGAAATTGTAAAAGAATACAATTTCACCCCCTACAGTACCGTAAAAAATATTTCTCCGACCAAAAAATTTCTTCTCGGCGTCCTGCTGCGTTCAGCGAAACAGTCCGACAATATGCTGCACGGAATTCTGCACGCTGCCCAGAACCGCGGCTATGGAATTCTCCTTCTGGAAAGCTACTATGATCTGACACAGGAAACAAAGCACATAACAAAGCTGTGTGCAAACAGAGTGGACGGAATCATATGGGAACCGGTTTCCCCCAGCAGTCTTTCTTCCGTGGCTATATTAGAACGCCACAACATACCTTACTGCGTCACAGGAAATTATAATTTTCCATCCGCGTATCGAATTGATTTTCACAAAATCGGGAATCTTCTGACTCAGAAACTAATAGACAGCAAACACTCACATATCGCTTGTTTGCTGAAAGAAGAAAATGCAGATTCAGACTTATTTCTGGAAGGCTATCACAAGTGTTTATATGATAATCATCTTCCTTTTTCGAAAAGCAATATTTATTACGATCCAGGCAAAGAATTTATTCAGGAAATTATCAAGTGCCATTACACGGCTGTTGTCTGTAACCACTATGAATTATCTTTGTCTCTGTATGAAATGCTGGACAAACAGCACATTCATATTCCGGAGGATTTTTCCTTAACCAGCATTTTACCCTCCTACACGCCCGATGTTTATCTTCCTGAAATTTCCGGGATTTCTGTGCCTTTTTATGACTTTGGCGTTCATCTGTGCGAGGATCTGATCGATACCTGCGAAAAGCTTCCCAGCAAAGAATGTACGTATACCGTTTCTCTGCCGCTTGACCTGAATCATAAAAAAAGCATTGCCATGCCTAATTCGCCTCACAAAAATTTTGTGATCGTCGGTTCGATCCATCAGGATACAACCTTCAACGTCAGTGAACTACCGCAGTCAGGACGCACGCTCAAAATTTCAAGCTCCGTATCCACTCTGGGCGGAAAGGGTGCCAATCAGGCGGTTGGAATTGCAAAGCTGAACGGCAACGCTCATTTGATTGCTGCCGTCGGAAATGATTATGACGCAAGCCTGGTTCTCAACATGCTGGACGAAGAAAATATCTCCACCTCCGGAATTTGCAGAAATGAATCCAGCAAAACCGGAAAGGCCTACATCTATCTGGAAAATGACGGTGAAAGTGCCATTACAATTCTGCCCGGTGCAAATGATATGCTTACACCGGAAAACATCCGTAAAAAAGAAGGCTTCTTCAAGCACTGCCGTTTTTGTCTTCTGTCCAACGAGATTCCGATCGAAACCGTGATCACTGCAGCCGAAATCGCAAAGCAAAACGGTGTCGAGACCATTTTCAAGCCGGCTGCACTTAAGGAATTTCCTCCGCATCTGTGTGAAAACATTGATATTTTCATACCGAACCGCAGAGAAGCAGCTGAGCTATGTCCGCAGTATTCTTCCGTCGAGCAGCAGGCTGATTTCTTTTATCACCTTGGGATTCCAACCGTCATTATCACGCTTGGCTCCAAAGGCTGTTACCTCAAAACCGCTGAGCATGCTCAATTTTTCCCGGCTGTCAACTTAAATGCCATTGACACAACCGGAGGCGCAGACGCCTTTATCTCTGCCTTTGCTACCTATCGCAGTGAAGACTATACGCTGGAACAGTCTATCCAGATCGCTATAATTGCTGCTTCTTTCTGCGTTTCCAGACAAGGCGTACACTCTGCCTTGATTGACAAAAACAGTCTTGAAATGTATCTTACAAAGAATCGCCCGGATCTGTTAAAGCCAGATCATATGATCGCCGGTTAACCCGGTCCGTTTCACGTAAAGAGGACATAAGCATTCTACCGCTTAGTGCTCCGCGCACTTGAAGCGGGGGAATGCTTACCTGCGTTCAATACAAGAGCTGGATCAGAAAGCAGAAAAAGAGCTGCTGCTCTACATCCGAAAACAAAAAAAGAGCTGCTGCCGTACAGATTTCTCTGTACGGCAGCAGCTCATCACGGTCACTACGGGAGAAAAACTTTAGTATTTCGATTACTTATTCAGCCGGACGCACCAGCACCTCTTCTGTCGTTCCAAGCAGGATAGAATACTCTGACGGACGAAGCTGTCCCTTATTCTCATCTCTGCCCTGAAGCACAAAGCGTGCATCCGCATTTCCGATCGTCTCAGCTGCCTCAGCAGAGCCCTGCCAGATCGGATCACTTGTCTTACGGTAGCGGTTGAAAATAACGCCGAGCTGTGTATCTCCGCTCTCCATCCAGTCAGTCATCATGTTCCAGTCACCTGCGCTGTCGCCAAATACCATCAGAGGTCCTGCGCCGTCATAATTCGGGGCAATAAAGTTGGTGATGGTTGTGCTCTTGCCTGCAGCCTGGGTCTGTGCACATTTTCCTTCACCGCCCCAGTTGTAGTCATACTCGTTCGTGTAGGTTCCGTCTTCTCCAAGCACGTTGCGCATTGCGAATACATGATCCTCCGGAATATTGTAGCCGAAGTTATCATTTGCTGCACGGATTACATCGATAAACGATGCGGAAATGATATATACATCAATATCATTTGCCATCAGGGTCTGATAGAGATCCTGCAGCTCATCCGTAAACGTTATGCCGGTGATAAAGCTTGTGGAGATAATGCCGCTTTCGCCCTCAAGCTCAACCGGTGAAGTCCAGGTCTCTTTGCTGTACCGGCCATACTCAGACCAGTACGTATGGGATTCCAGCGCCAGATCGTATACTTCGTCCGGTGTCATTCCCGTAAACAGATAGGTTACCCACGGATATGATACAGATGCATCAAACGTATCTCCGACTGCACTGTACATATAACGCAGCTTGGCTGCAAAATCCTCATACTGATTCGTTGCGTGAATGTAGGTGAGATCATGTGCTCCGCCTGCACCAAAGCCCTCATAATTCTCATACAGCCACTGATAATCAGAAGTAATATCGGCAACAAGATTTGCCACTGTCACGTCGCCATCTGCCAGATTCTTGCCAACTGCTTCATCCAGAGACGGAATCTGTGTCTCAAGAACGCCGGCGAGATCAGCCGGTGCGATCTTAAACTGGAGATTTTCAATCTGATATGCAAGAAGCGCTTCTTCCACATCAAAAATAGCAGAGGTATTATCAAAGTCAAATACTACATACCGTCCGCTGCCTGCATTGGCATCGATCACTGCCTGAATGCGTGCACGGGTGGCCGGAGCCCAGTTGCCTTCCATAAGCGTTTTGGCATCGGCCTTATCTGTTTCCTCACTTACAACAGCTGCCGGAGCTTCAGTGGTTTCTTCCGCAAATACTGAAACCGGCCAAAGACTGGTCGTAGCAAGCATGAGCATGGACAGGAATAATCCGGTCTGCTGGGTTCTCTTTCTCATAGTTTCCCTCCTTGATTTGAAATAATTTCTGACTTACATAAATTCTCCCGCATTTCCATAGCCAGATTGTAACATGAGCATCCTGTTATTTCAAGAACAATTATCCATTTTATATGTAAAATCCGTTTATTTTTTATTTCTCATGCTTCAATTGTGATTTTTGCGTGATATTCTTGTATTTTCAGAATTTTTCAATCAATTAAAACTAATTACAGCCAGTTTTCAATTCCCGTTGACACCAGAAACAGCACCAGCATAACTACCGGTACGACATACCGGATCATAAACCGATACAGCTTCGCGCGTGTAAAGTGCTCGCCGTTGCGCTCGACCTCATCGATGATCATCTTCGGTCCAACCACCCATCCGATCAGGATACTGGTCAGCAGAGAAATAAACGGCATCAGGAAGCTGTTGCTGATATAATCCATTACATCAAGCAGCTGAGCCGTCGCTCCGTTTGGCAGCTTCAGCTCAAAATACAGGACATTGTAGCCCAGGCAGATCAGCACCGCCGTAACAAGCGAATAACCGCCGATTATCACACACATCTTCTGACGCGATTTGTGGAAAATCTCCATGCAGTTTGCCACCAGCGTCTCCATCACAGATACGCAGGATGTCAGTGCCGCAAATCCCATCATCAGGAAAAATGCCAGCGCAATGATACGGCCCACACCGCCCATTGCCCCAAATACCTTTGGCAGTGAAATAAAGATCAGGCTTGGCCCGGAAGCCATTCCATCTGTACCGAGAAATACGAATACCGCCGGAATAATCATCATTCCTGCCAGGAACGCAACTCCCGTATCAAAAATCTCGATCTGATTGATCGACTTATTCAGGTCTACGTCATCCTTTACATACGAACCGTATGTAACCATGATTCCCATGGAGACGCTCAAAGAGAAGAAAAGCTGGCTCATCGCATCAAGCAGGATTTCCAGAAAACGTTTCACAGTAAGACCGCTGACATCCGGCAGCAGATATACCTTCAGTCCCTGTAAGCCAGTGCGCACCGTACCGTTTGCATCTTCATGAGAAAGCGTCAGAGAAAAGACTGCAATTCCAAGAATCAGCAGAATCAGGCCCGGCATAATAAAACGGGAAAATTTTTCAATTCCTTTTTCCACGCCTCTGTATACAATCCACGCCGTCAGCGCCAGGAACAGCAGCATAAACACGATCGGAGCTGCTTTTGACGTAATAAAGGAGATAAAATAGGAATCCTCCATAAGCGCCGATCCATCCGACACCACATACTCGCAGAAATATTTCATGATCCAGCCGCCGATAACAGAATAATACGTCATGATCAGCGCAGGCACAAGAAACGTCAGATACCCCAGAAAACGCCATTTTGAATGCAATGTTCCAAATGCTTTCAGCGCATTCTGCTTCGTCTTTCTTCCGATTGCAATATCGGTCGTTAGAAGCACAAAGCCAAACGTCAGTACCAGGATCAGGTAAACGATCAGAAACAATCCTCCGCCGTCCTTCGCACACAGATACGGAAAGCGCCAGATATTTCCCACACCAACCGCGCTTCCGGCCGCTGCAAGAACGAATCCGAGCGATCCGGTAAAATTACTTTTTTTCTCTTTCATAATAATAAAGCCCTTCCTTTGTCACGAACTCCGCTCACTGCCTTTCCTGCTTTTCCTGCTTTTCCTGTATTTCCGGAGTCTTTATCTTACTTGTTTTTGCAGCTGCTTTTTCCCCGGCTGCATTATCCGATGATTTCTGCTTTCATCACACGTTTTCTCTCTCCCAGCCGCCCCTGCGGTAAAACAGCAGCGACAAAATCGTCGCGATCGACCAGCCCACAGGCCATGCACACCAGATGCCGGTCACGCCAAACACACGCGAGAGCACAATTGCAAGCGTTACACGCAGCAGCAGATCCGTAAACGTCGTAGCCATGAACTGTTTCATCAGCCCGATGCCTCTTAGAATTCCATCCGCCACCAGCTTCGCCGATACCACCAGATAAAACGGGGACAGAATCCGCAAAAACAAAATTCCGGTATGCATCGCAGTATCCGTCGGCTGATCCATAAACAGGTACAAAAGCCATCTTCCCGCCAGAAAATACAACAGGATCATCGGAATACAGATCGTCCAGATCATTTTCAGCCCGGCAAAAAAGCCCTGCCGGATGCGCTCCTTCTTTCCTGCTCCAAGATTCTGCGCCGTATAATTTGAAATCCCGTTTCCAATCGTCGTAAACGAGGTGATCACCAGATTATTAAGCTTGACCGCAGCCGCATAGCCTGCAATAACACTTGGTCCATATCCATTGATGACCGTCTGGATAATGATATTTCCAAAGGAAATAAAGCTCTGCTGCAGAATGCTCGGCACTGCGATCCGCACGATCCTTCCCAGAAGCTTCCAGGAAAACAGCGCCGCTTTTTTCTCCGTACGGATTTTTGCCAGCCGCTTTAATACCACCGCAATCGCAAGAACCGCGCTGATTCCCTGACACAGAAAGGTTGCCCAGGCCACTCCTGCCACTCCCATATGAAAGCCTGCCACAAACAGAATATCCACCAGAATATTTGCCGTCGAAGACACTGCCAGAAAGATAAACGGCGTCTTAGAATCTCCAAGTGCCGAAAAAATGCCGGTTGCAATGTTATAAAAAAACAGAAATGGCAGACCCCAGATATACACATCCAGATACAGCTTTGAATCCGCCATGATCTCCTGAGGCGTACGGATCAGCAAAAGCAGTGCCTGACAGCTTAAAATACCGGCAAGCATCAAAATCGCACACAGTATGCCGCTTGCGATCATCGTTGTATACACTGCTGTCTTCACATCTGCCAGGCGCTTTGCCCCGAACAGCTGCGAGACGATAACTGAGCAGCCGATATTACAGCCAAATGCGAACGCGATAAAAATCAGCGTAATCTCATAGCTGTTTCCGACTGCCGCCAGCGCATTCTCCCCGATAAATTTTCCCGCCACAAGACTGTCCGCGATGTTGTACAGCTGCTGAAAAATAATACTCCCAAACAACGGCAGACAAAACGTCCATAACACCCGTTCCGGCCTGCCGACTGTTAAATCCTTATTCATTTGTTTCTTTTTCTCTCCTTTCTTTTCCGTCCTCACTTCTTATCCTTTACTGTAACAGAGTGTACCATCAAAATTCTTTCCTTTCCCAAAAAAGAAAAAGAGCTGATCTCCCGCATATCTGCAGGAGTTCCTCTCTTTCATCAGTACGGAGACGGAGGGATTCGAACCCTCGTGCCGGTTACCCGACAACTTGATTTCGAGTCAAGCTCGTTATGGCCACTTCGATACGTCTCCACATTATAAAATGTGCCACCACATCTAAATATTATAAAGCAGGGGCGGGGATACGTCAACTGTTTTCTTGTTCCTTCTCCCTCTTTTTCTTCTCCCTCAGCTCCCGGAAAAATCCGGACAGCATCGTTGAACATTCGTCCTGCAGTACACCGCGCTCGACCTCTACCTGATGGTTGAATTCCTGCATTTCCAAAAGGTTCAGGACAGAACCCGCACAGCCCGCCTTCGGATTCATGCTGCCGATCACAGCTCTGGTAATCCGGGACTGGACGATCGCACCGGCACACATCTGGCACGGTTCAAGTGTAATATAGATCGTGCATCCCTCCAGACGCCAGTCTCCCAGCTTTTTGCTTGCCCTGCGGATCGCATTGATTTCTGCATGGGAAGTCGTGTTTTTGTCTGTGTTGCGGCGGTTGTAGCCGCGCGCAATAATTTTTCCCTCGTACACGATGACGCAGCCAATCGGAACCTCCATCAGCGCATAGGCTTTCCTGGCCTGGCGCAGTGCCTCCTTCATATATACTTCATCTTCGGTCAGTTCCTGCTTTCTCATTCGGTGATTCCCCTCCGATCCTCTTCTTTTGCCCACGCCCCATAAACCATTTTTTCACGCAAATTGATTTTCCCCTGCGCGCATCTTACATAAAAAAAATCATCGCAAATCATAAACGCCGCTTCCTAAGAAGCACCTTTACCCTTTGCGATGACTTTTTTATCCGCGCGCCTTGCTTCGAACGCATACCATGGACGTTACCTGAACAGTTAACTCGACCCAGGCACCCTTACGGCACACAGGTGGTCCCGCTTAGTGCTGCTCCATTCCTGACCTGACACGGTTCACGGGTTCCTGTTGCGCAAGACCCAGGTGTCAACATCACTTATTCAGGGCAGCCCCACAGCAGTACGCCCTCGGCTCGGCATCACCCTCGCTGTAGCGGATTGCGAGTACAGGGCACCGCTATCTCCCCGGCTGCGCGGATATTTCAACTATACAGGGTTTGCGCAGATTTGTCAAGTATTATACTTGCAATCCGGTTACAGCCCTCCGGTAAAGCATTGCTGTTCACAGCTCTCAGTGAAAGTTTCCCTGTGAAAAAAGGGACTGCTCACAACAGCCGACAGTGATGCAGTTCCCGCTCCAGTTCTGCCTTGGAATGGTGATGCCCGTGTTTTCCTTCCGTCAGATAATGATTGTGCTCATGGCTGTGGGAAACCACATGCTGATGCGTGCTTCCGTCGTGTGTATGTGTGATTGTATGAGTATGCATATGGGTGTGCTCATGTACAAGCGTATCAACAATTACCAGGGCGGTTCCGCCCGCCATCACAAGCAGTGCTGCAAGATAGACCATCGACAGCTTTTCCCCGAGTACCACAAAGGACAAAAATCCTCCGATAAACGGTGCCACCGCATAATAAGTGCTTGTCTTTGCCGCGCCAAGCGATTTCTGTGCTCGGATATACGTAAAAATGCTGAGTCCGTACGCCACATACCCAAGGAGCAGCGCAAGCAGGATATATCTGAACTGAGGAAACGGCTCACGGCAGAAAAGTGCGATCACAAACGAACCCATCCCGGAAAAGAACCCCTTGATCGTAACGATCTGATACGTACTTTTCGAAGAAATGTTACGTGTGCAGTTGTTTTCCAGTCCCCAGCACACCGTAGCTGCCAGCACAAGCAGTGAACCAAGTGAAAACTCCATGCTGCCGCTGCCCTCAAATGACAGGATAATACTCGACAAAGTAATCAGAGCGATTGCTCCCCAGAGCCTCGCTGAAATTTTTTCATGAAACAGCACAAGCGCGATCACGGAAGTCGCCACGATCTCAAAGTTGCCAAGCAGCGACGCATTTGCCGAACTTCCAATGCTCACACCAAACATAAGCAGGATCGGTGCCGCAATGTCCAGCACGACCATTCCGAGCGTATAGGGAAGGTCTGATCCGGAGAGACGCTCCTCGGGCCGCTCTGCCTTTCTGTGAAACAAATACATCGTTCCCACACCGATCCCGGCTCCCAGATACAGAAACGCGGCCATGAAGGTCGGCGGCACATCCTTCAGCAAAATCTTTGAGCACGGTACATTCACGGCATAAAATAAAGCTGCCAGCAGCGCATACAAAATTGCAGTGAGATTTTTGTTCTTCATCCAGGCTTTCCCCTTCTTTACGCGTAATCCTGAAAAATTCCGGTTTCATCTATAACCGATTATATCCGTACCATGCTCAGACTGCAATAGCATGCTCAAAATTCTTTCAGGCTACTCGCCAAAGTCCTGAGCATCCCGTCATCGTCAAAGCGGATAATCTCAATCTGCTTCGCTGCCTGACTTAGTTAAAATACACTACTTCATCTGCCGGCTTCTCCGCAGTCTCGTAGCTGATGCCGTAAAGCACCGGTCCCTCTTCGCCGTACTCTTTCGCGTATTCGTTACGGATTTCTGCCGTAATCCAGATCCACTGACGGGACTTGAGCAGACCTGCAAATTCTGCTTTGCACAGATAGCCGACAAAACGGATATCATTTTCGCAGCAGGTCATCGCATTGCGGCCCGGAATAAATACGCCCTGCGGAAAGCGGTTTGACTTCATGACTTTTGCAAGGAAACGCACCTTTTTACCCTCGTAGCGCTCCGGATTGTCGGAAACATCGAGATACCAGAGGCCGTAATCCATATCGTCAATCTGAATCACGTCCGCATTCAGATCATACGGTGGCTCTTCCATGCCAGGGTCGACCGGATTGCCTTCCTCGTCCTCAAAATAAACCATTGCCCGCGGATTGACGCCGCGTACCGCACGGCGGAAGGAATGCAGCGGCATGTCCTCGGTGCAGCGGTTGAAAATTACCATCTCCGTATACGTGAAAAGATTACTTAAAATGCCCTTCATATTGTTGACATACACCTGAAACGTGCTTCCGTCCACGATTGTGATTACCTGCGCGATCTCAACCTCACGCGGCAGAGCGCTGTCAAACATCCATTTGCAGTCCCACATGCCGTTCATCTCGACGAAAATACGTTTCGGACGGTATTTCCGAATGCAGTTTCTCAGGTATTCCCCGTTAAAATCCTTCTCCTCGTCAACGGTCAGAGAGAGAATATTCAAATTCGTCAGTTCGGACTGATCGTACTCGACCTCGCCCTCCTCACACAGGATCAGCAGGGTCTTCTGACCGTCCGCAAAATCGCCGTTCGTGAGTACATCCTGAATGAAGGAGGTCTTGCCGCCCTCCAGAAATCCGTTGATTAAATAAAGTGGTATCGTATTGGAAAACATTTTGTCACTTCCTTTTTTTATTTTGCAGTTCATCCCTCCGCTTTGGCAGCGGAAGAATCCTTACAGGTCTTTTGTTGAACAGTTCCCTGTCTGTAATAATTCAGACCTGCAGCGAAACAACCGCCTGCAGGTCTGTTTTTTCGTTTTTATCACCAGCGCGTACAGCAAATCCCACCCACTGCTTATTGCTCCGCGCAATTGAAGCAGAAGACTTGCCTGACTCGGTCAAAAATACCCTCAATGACTGCCACATCTTCCGGAACTACTGCTCTTTACAGCAGAAACAATTTTTCAAGTTTTGCCTCATCAAGCTTCGAACCGATTACACACAGTCTTCCGGTATAGTCTGCTGAGCCGTTGCGGATCTCATACTCACCCGGTACCAGGTCAAAGTGCAGCCAGGTACCTTCCGTATCCGGCAGCATTCCCTTTGCGCGCAACACGATTCCGTACTCCTCAGAGTCGCTTAAGGTCTTCAGGATCTGCTCCAGCTCATCCTTTGTATACTTTCTCGGAGTCTCACGTCCCCAGGAAGTGAATACCTCATCTGCGTGGTGATGGTGATGATGGCCGTCCTCATCATGGTGATGACCACAGCTGCATACACCGTTCTCATCATAGTGATGATGATGTTCATGATCATGCTCCTCATGGTCATGGCCGCAGCCGCATTCCTCGTCGTGGCCGTGATGATGCTCATGGTCGTGCTCTTCATGGTCATGGCCGCAGCCGCACTCCCCGTCGTGATCGTGGTGATGCTCATGGTCGTGCTCGTCATGGTCGTGACCACAGCCGCACTCTCCATCATGATTGTGGTGATGCTCATGGTCGTGCTCATCATGATGATGACCGCAGCCGCACTCCCCGTCGTGATCGTGATGATGGTGCTCCGTCTCCTCCATCAGCTCTTTTGCCAGGGAATCTGTACCCTCGATCGCCTTTAAGATCTGCTCTCCTGTAATATCATCCCACGGAGTGGTGATAACAACTGCGTCCGGATTTTTCTCACGGATCAGCTCTGCTGCCTGCAGCTGCTTTTCCTGTGACAGCTTCTGCGTACGGCTTAAAATAACCGCACCTGCATTTTCGATCTGGTTGTTGTAGAATTCACCGAAGTTCTTCATATACATTTTAATCTTTGCCGCATCTGCTACTGTAACCAGCGCATTGATCTCAAGCCCGGCTTCCTTAGATGCATCTTCTACTGCACGCCGCACGTCAGAAAGCTTGCCTACGCCTGAAGGCTCAATAATGATACGGTCCGGATGATACTCTTCCGCTACTTTTTTCAATGCTTTTCCAAAATCACCGACCAGAGAACAGCAGATACAGCCGGAGTTCATTTCTGTGATATTGATTCCTGCGTCTTTTAAAAAGCCGCCATCGATACCGATCTCACCAAATTCATTCTCGATCAGTACAATCTGCTGACCAGCAAATACCTCTTTGATCAGTTTCTTGATCAGTGTTGTCTTTCCTGCACCGAGGAAACCGGAAAAAATATCAACTTTTATCATAACAAGATTCCTTCTTTCAAATAATTATAACTATAGTATAACCAATAGCAAAGTACCGGCGCGGACTCCAAAGATCCACCCCGGTACCTTGTGCCGTTGCTACTATAACACAGATTTTCGGATTGTGCAAATGGCAAAACACCGTTTCACGGATTATCTTTCATTGATTTTCCCAAGAAATTCACGGATTCTGGCATGATCTGCATCAAATACCTCATCCGGTCTTCCTTCCAGCGCTACAACACCTTTGTCCATAAAAATCACACGATCAGAAATGTCTCTCGCAAAACTCATCTCATGTGTTACGATCACCATTGTGATCTGCAGATCTGCCAGCGAGCGGATGACCTTTAATACCTCGCCTGTCAGCTCCGGATCGAGCGCGCTTGTCGGTTCGTCAAAAAACAGAATTTTAGGATTGAGTGCCAGTGCACGTGCAATCGCAACTCTCTGGCATTGTCCGCCGGAAAGCTGACACGGATAAGCATTTTCCTTATCCGACAACCCCATCTTTTTCAGCAGCTCTCTCGCCTCCTGATATACCTCCGTTTTTTCTCTCTTCTGAATGCGGATTGGCGCATCCGTGATGTTTTTCATAACAGAAAAATGAGGAAACAGATTAAAATTCTGAAATACAAGTCCAAAATAAGAATGGATCTTCCTTGCCTGTTCTCCCCTTGGGTAACTTTTTGTTCCGTTTGCATCAGCGCTTGCAACCGTCTCACCCATATAGCGGATTTCTCCGCCATCGATTTCCTCCAGCATCGTCGCGCAGCGCAGCAATGTTGACTTTCCGGAACCGGACGGTCCGATGATAGAAAGAATCTCTCCCTCCTCTACAGAAAGGGAAATATCCTTCAGCACACCAAGTCCGTCAAATTCCTTTTTTATGTGATTCATTTCCAGCAGTTTCATATCTTCCTCCATGTTCACTTCCAACCCATCAGATGCCTTGGGGCCTGTCAGATGCTTTTAAGCCTGATTTTATCCACAGATATCCGCTTCCGATCTGAATTTATCCACAGCCGGTCACGGATATCCACTCTTTACTGATAATAGCTCATCTTTTTCTCGATCGTTTCCATCGCCACCGCTACGACCAGGTTAAATACATAGTAGAAAATTGCCGCCACAACAAACGGAATAAATGTGGTCTGTGATGCCGCAATCTGTTTTGCAATCGTAAACATCTCCGCATAGGCAAGTGAGAAGCTTAAGGATGTATCTTTTACAAGCGTGATTACCTCATTTGTGATCGATGGCAGAATCCGTTTTACCACCTGTGGAAAAATGATGTGGCAAAAGCACTGTGTCTTGCTGTAGCCAAGCACCCTCGCTGCCTCATACTGTCCCTGCGGCATCGACTCAATACCGGAACGGTAAATCTCCGCAAAATACGCCGCATAATTCAACGCAAATCCAAGGATAATCGCAAGAAAACGGTATGATCCTCCGATCTTCATTCCAAATAAATAAAAGGGGCCAAAGTAAACCACCAACAACTGCAGCATCAGCGGCGTACCGCGCATCACAGAAATATAGACCTTCATTACCGTTCGCAAAATTTTGTTTTTTGACATTCTCCCGAATGCAATCAAAAGGCCAAGCGGCAGCGAAAAAATAAGTGTCAGGAAAAAAATTCCCATCGACTTGAGCATACCGCTGCTCAGCTGTTCCAGCATAACTGAAAATTTCATACGTTCCTCCATCAGCGCAAAAGAGGCTGCCGCGGTAAAATGCGGCAGTCCCTGTGTATTTTTCTTATTTTTATGTACAAATTTGGGGGTTGAAAAGTGCTTTCTGCAAGATTGCCGAAATATCTTTTCGAACGTTCTTCAGAGTTTACGACTCTGTTGCTGCCTCAGTCTCAGTTGCTACCTCGGAAGCGCCTTCTGTTGCTGCTTCAGATGCGGTCTCAGTTGCTGCCTCAGCGTCTTCCTCCTCGCCCAGGCATACCATATCGGTCAGCTCATATTTCTCAGCCAGTGCATCAAACGTGCCATCCGCTTTCAGCTGCATCAGAGAATCATTTACTGTATCACGCAGTTCCTCATTTCCAAGCTTAAAACCGACTGCGTATTTCTCACTGTTGAGCGCTTCGTCAAGAATCTTGTATCCCTCGTGCTGCTTCAGCTGATAATTTGCAACTCCGATGTCCATTGCAATCGCATCAATGCTGCCTGCCTGCAGTTCAATAAATGCGTTATTGTAATCCGGGAACTGCTGCAGTGTGCCAAATGTCGCTGCCAGATCTGCCTGATCCCCGCCATCGCTTAACAGCTCCAGTGCTGCGGATGCTGCCTGCACACCCACGGTCTTTCCGGCCAGCCCTGCAAGATCCGCGACATCAGAATCTTCCGGAATAACAATCACCTGACTGTTATCTACATACGGAACGGACCAGGTATAATCATCTTCACGACCGTTCATTGTAAAACCATTCCAGATACAGTCGATTGCTCCGGAATTCAGCTCCATATCCTTGGAATCCCAGTCGATCGGGGTCTTTACCAGCTCCCAGCCCTGCAGATCACAAACCGCCTGAGCCAGCTCCAGATCAAAACCGGTGTACTCACCATCCTCATCCATATATCCAAACGGTGGATACTCCGCATCAAATCCAACCGTAAACGTCTTTGCCTCGTCTGCCAGGCAGACAGTTCCCATCATAGATGCCACAAGTACAGCTCCTGTTACTACACATACCAGACTTCTTCTCATAATATTATCCTCCTGTGAATGCTTTATTTTAGTAGCACTCTACCTCATTAAACTGCTATCCAGTTTAACAGAGATGTGGAGATGTGTCAAGGACATATTCTGGTATTTGAACGCAATTGAAGCAGGGTACTTGCTTGACTCGGGTCAATACCACTTCGGGTCGTCTGCACTTGTGCTGTCTCCATCGCATTTGCAGCACAGTTCGATGCTGATTGTATTGGAATTCCGCGCATATGGATGCTTTTGTGTGTAATATCCCGCCGTTCCAACGGCTAGATCATAAGACATCTCCCCGCAAGCGGGTTCCCCCTTTATGATATTCCAGACAACAGCATCATGCGAACACCTCTGATAAATCGTTCCGTCCCAATAGATGTAGTAGTGAGCGCCTGTTCCATCTGATCCAAGTTCATGGCTCTGTCCGACCACACCGAGATAGTGAATCGCAATATACTGCTTCTTGTTGCCCCAGGGGGGGGGACGGAAGCCGAAGAAATGGCATTTATAATTTTGTACTGCATTTAGTTATCACCTCCCCCTTAAAAAATATTACCGACACGTTTAGGACAAAGGCTTGCATTTATTCTGCTTAAGCATTGTCATATTCCTGCCATGCAAGGTAAAGATTAATTATTTCACGTTCTAGCTTAACGTTCCAGCGGCTCTTTTCCCATCCAAAATAGTCACATATTTTTTTACTGTCAAAACGTGACTCATTTATCGGCATATTTCCCATAAACGT
>Ga0129317_1000381_pt1 | contig 48759 bp, 46 predicted proteins | sample Cm1ome_FD_94430 | JGI IMG/M metagenome (GOLD analysis project Ga0129317, IMG submission 94430) | Eastern black-and-white colobus group fecal microbial communities from Wisconsin, USA - Cm1105 metagenome | ecosystem: Host-associated > Mammals > Digestive system > Large intestine > Fecal | place... | reverse complement strand
GGGCGTCCTCCAGGAAGGCCGCAGTGTCCTCCCCCGCCACGCAGAAGCCGGTGGAGAAGTCGTACTCCGCCTCGGTAATTCCCTCCCAGAACAGGCAGTAGTATTCCCGGCCCGTGGCCGGATCGGTGAGGGTGCCGCCGGGCCGGGCCGTCACCGTCCAGCCATCCCCGTAGTCCGGGTAGGTGGAGGTGAGCGTCCCGTCAAAGTCCAGGGTCACAGTCACCTCCGTCTCCTCCTCCGGGTAGAGGTAGAGCACCGGCTTGGCGGCCGGAACGCCGCGCTCCTCTGCCGCTCCGCAGGCGGTGAGACCGGCAGCCAGCAGGGCTGCCAGGGATAAAGTCAGCAGTCGTTTCAAAGCATTTCCCTCCTGTCGTTGATATTCATTTAGACGAAGGGACTGGAAAAAGGTTCCCGGCTGGCCGGGTCAATTCCGCCCCGCCTTTTCCCTCCGCACGGTGGGAAAGAAAGCGGGGAAAATCCCGCTGCGGGAGCCCAGGGCATGGAGCAGTGGGAAGCAGACCAGAACGGTAACCAATTGAACCACTATAACATGATTTTCCGTCCGCTCCTCCTGACTGTAGCGTACCGCTTCTCCGGCCATGTCCACGTAGAAGTCGGTGCGGTCCAGGGGATAGCCGGAGGTGATCTGCTCCAGGAAGGCGGGGTCCTCCTCCAGGTCGGCCCAAATCACCCGGCCCACCGGGAGGACAACCTCCCCGGATGCGAACTTCTCTCCATCCTGTACGCTCTCAGTATGGATGCGGGCAGCCACCCGTTCCCCGGAGGGGAGGGCCAAATTATAGAGGTAGCTGCCCTCAAAATAGCCCGCTCCCTCGTTGCGGTAGGCAATACCTTGGGAGAGCACTGTGAAAGTATCCAGCTCCAGCAGCTCCGCGATGCTCTGTGCCCGGGGAACCTCTGGCCCGGCAGGACTGCCCGCCTGGCCAGGAGCAGCGGAGTGAACCTCTGCATAGCCGTCATACGTGGCCGCGCTGAGGGCGGAGGCTGCGGCCCCCGTGCCCAGGGACACCAGATAGGCCACCAGCAGGCAGAGCCAGATATCAAAGCGAAGGCGGTGCAGACGCATGGCGGTTTCCTCCCCTCAGATTTCAGTGATGTCGATGGGGCGCAGCTCAGCGGCCCGGCCCTGGGTGCGGACGGTGAGCATGGCCCGGGCGGTGTCGATGGCGGTGATGCAGGCCACGGAGTGCTCCACGGTAGAGCGGCGGATCTTGAAGCCGTCGGTATCGTGGCGGCGGCCGCGGGTGGGGGTGTTGATGACCAGATCCACGGTGCCGGAGGCGATCATGTCCAGGATGTTGGGGTGGGCCTCTGACACGCGGGCCACCCAGCGGGCGGGTATGCCCGCCTCGTTGAGCGCCTTGCAGGTGCCGCTGGTGGCGAGAAGCTCAATGCCCATATCATAGAAGCCCCTGGCGATGCCAATCATCTCGTCCTTGTCCTCGTCCTTGACGGTAACGATGATGCGCCCGCCCTTCTTGGGGGCCTTCATACCGGCCCCCTTGAAGGCCTTGAGCAGCGCCTGGGGGAAGGACTCGGCCAGGCCCAGGCACTCGCCGGTGGACTTCATCTCGGGGCCCAGGCCGGTGTCCACGTCGGTGAGCTTCTCGAAGGAGAACACCGGCATCTTGACGGCGTAGTAGTCCGCCTCCCGGTAGATGCCCGTGCCGTAGCCCAGGTCGCGCAGCTTCTGCCCCAGCATCACCCTGGTGGCCAGGTCGATGATGGGCACGCCGGTGACCTTGGAGATATAGGGGATGGTACGGGAGGAGCGGGGATTGACCTCGATGACATACACCTGGTCGTCATAGATGACGAACTGGATGTTGACCAGGCCCACCACGCCCAGGGCTTTGGACAGGTCATAGGTGTACTTCAGGATGGTCTGTTTATGCTTGTCCTCGATGTGGATGGGGGGATAGACCGAGATGGAGTCGCCAGAGTGGACGCCGGCCCGCTCGATGTGCTCCATGATGCCGGGGATGAGCAGCTCCTCCCCGTCGAAGACGCCGTCCACCTCCACCTCGCGGCCCATGAGGTACTTGTCCACCAGGATGGGGTGCTCCTGCTCCACCTGGTTGATGATGCGCATGAACTCGGTGATGTTGCGGTCGTTGTAGGCAATCTCCATGCCCTGGCCGCCCAGCACGTAGGAGGGGCGCACCAGCACGGGATAGCCCACCTCGTGGGCGGCGGCCAGGGCCTGCTCGGTGGTGAACACCGTGCGGCCGGCGGCCCGGGGGATGCCGCACTGGTTCAAAATCTCGTCAAACCGCTCCCGATCCTCGGCGGCGTCCACGCCATCGGCGGAGGTGCCCAGGATGGGCACGCCCATGTCGGTGAGGGCCTGGGCCAGCTTGATGGCGGTCTGGCCGCCGAACTGCACCACCGCGCCCCAGGGCTTCTCCAGCTCCACCACCGCCTGCACGTCCTCGGCGGTCAGCGGCTCAAAGTAGAGCTTATCCGCCACATCGAAGTCGGTGGACACGGTCTCCGGGTTGTTGTTGATGATGATGGTCTCATAGCCCAGACGCTTGAAGGCCCAGACCGAGTGGACCGAACAGTAGTCGAACTCGATGCCCTGACCGATGCGGATGGGGCCGGAGCCCAGCACCAGCACCTTCCGTTTCTCCGCGCCATCATCCGCCCGGCTGGCCCCGGCGGCCTCGTTCTCCTGGTCGTAGGTGGAGTAGTAATAGGGGGTCTGGGCCTCGAACTCGGCGGCGCAGGTGTCCACCATCTTGAAGGCCGGGCGGATGCCGAAGGACTCCCGCAGGGCCTTGATCTCCTTCTGCTCCCGGCCGGAGAGGGCGGCGATCCACGCGTCGGAGAAGCCCATCTCCTTGGCCCGGCGCAGGGTGTCGCCGTCCAGGCGGCCGTGATCCAGGGCGTCCTCCATGTCCACGATGTTCTGGAAGCGGTCGAGGAACCACAGGTCGTACTTGGTGATCTTGTTGATCTTCTCCGGCGAGAAGCCCCGGCGCAGGGCCTCGGCCACCACGAAGAGCCGCTGATCGTCGATGTTCACCAGGCGGTCCTCGATCTCCTCGGTATACAGCTCGTCCAGACCGGGCAGGCGGAGGGACTTCACCGGCAGCTCCAGGGAGCGGATGGCCTTCATCAGCGCCCCCTCGAAGGAATTGCCGATGGCCATCACCTCGCCGGTGGCCTTCATCTGGGTGCCCAGGGTGCGGCTGGCGGTGGTGAACTTGTCAAAGGGCAGGCGGGGCAGCTTGAGCACGCAGTAGTCCAGGGTTGGCTCGAAGCAGGCGGTGGTCTTGCCGGTCACGGCGTTGGGGATCTCGTCCAGGGTGTAGCCCAGGGCCACCTTGGCGGCCACCTTGGCGATGGGGTAGCCGGTGGCCTTGGAGGCCAGGGCGGAGGACCGGGACACGCGGGGGTTGACTTCGATGACCGCGTACTCGAAGGAGTCGGGGTTGAGGGCCAGCTGTACGTTGCACCCGCCCTCGATCTCCAGGGCGGAGATGATGTTGAGAGAGGCGGAGCGGAGCATCTGGTACTCCCGGTTGGCCAGGGTCTGGGTGGGGGCCACCACGATGGAGTCGCCGGTGTGGACGCCCACGGGGTCGATATTCTCCATGGAGCAGATCTGGATGACGTTGCCGGCGGAGTCCCGCATGACCTCGAACTCGATCTCCTTCCAGCCGGAGATGCACCGCTCGATGAGCACCTGGCCCACCCGGGAGAGGTGGATGCCCCGGTCGGCAATCTCCCGCAGGGAGGGCTCGTCGTAGGCGATGCCGCCGCCGGAGCCCCCCAGGGTATAGGCGGGCCGGACGATGACCGGATAGCCGATGCGCCCGGCGAACTCCACCGCGGCCTCCACGCTCTCCACCACGTCGCTGGTGACGCAGGGCTGGCCAATGGCCTCCATGGCGTCCTTGAAGCCCTGGCGGTCCTCCGCCTTGCGGATGGACTCCGGGCTGGTGCCCAGCAGGCGCACGCCGTACTTCTCCAGGATGCCCTGCTCGTGGAGGTTCATGGCCAGGTTCAGCCCGGTCTGGCCGCCCAGGGTGGGCAGGATGGAGTCGGGCCGCTCCTTGGCGATGACCTGCTCCACGCTGGCCAGGTTCAGCGGCTCGATATACACGTGGTCGGCGATGTCCTTGTCGGTCATGATGGTGGCGGGGTTGGAGTTGACCAGCACCACCTCCACGCCCTCCTCCTTGAGGGCGCGGCAGGCCTGGGTGCCGGCGTAGTCAAACTCGGCGGCCTGGCCGATGACAATGGGGCCGGAGCCCAGCACCAGCACCTTTTTGATCTTGGGATTCTTAGGCATGGGCGCGTCCTCCCTTCATGCTGTCCACAAAGCGGTCAAACAGATACTCGGTGTCCATGGGGCCGGGGGCGGCCTCCGGGTGGAACTGGACGGTGAAGCAGTTGGGCCGCCGGTAGCGCAGGCCCTCCACGCTGCCCTCGTTGACGTTGATGTGGGACACCTCCGCCACCGCCGGGTCCACGCTCTCGGCGGTAACCACATAGCCATGGTTCTGGCTGGTGATATAGGCCCGGCCGTGCTCCAGATCCTTCACCGGGTGATTGCCCCCCCGGTGGCCGAAGCGCATCTTGCGGGTCTCCGCCCCGGTGGCCAGGGCCAGGAGCTGATGCCCCAGGCAGACGGCAAAGAGGGGCAGCTCACTCTCATAGAGCTTCCGGACCTCCGTGATGATCTCCACGTTGTCCGCCGGATCGCCGGGACCGTTGGAGAGCATCACCCCGTCGAACCCGCCGGAGAGCACCGCCTCCGCCGGGGTGCGGGCGGGGAACACCGTCACCTCACAGCCCCGGTTCTGGAGGCAGCGGATCATGTTCTCCTTCACGCCGTAGTCCATCAGGGCCACCCGGAGCCGCCGCTCCCCCAGGGCGGGGTACATCTGGGGCTCCCTGCGGGTCACCCGCTCCACGGTGCCCTCCACCCGGTAGGCCCGGATGCGCTCCAGGCACTCCGGGACAGAAAAATGCTCCGCACAGGTGATCATGCCGTTCATGGTCCCCTGACTGCGGAGTATTCTCGTTAAGGCACGGGTGTCGACGCCCTCAATGCCGGTGATATGAAATTGCTTCAAATAGGAATCCAGCCCGTCCTCGCAGCGGAAGTTGCTGCCGCGCCGGGCCAGGTGGCGGACGATGAACGCCTCCGCCCAGGGGCGGGGGGATTCGTTGTCCTCGTGATTGACGCCGTAGTTGCCGATGAGGGGATAGCTCATTACAATGCCCTGTCCGGCGTAGGAGGGGTCGGTCAGGATCTCCTGATAGCCGGTCATGGAGGTGTTGAACACCATCTCGCAGATCCGCTCCTCGCCGGAGCCGATGCTGCGGCCCGCGAAGGTCATGCCGTTTTCCAGGATCAAGGTCGCTTTCATCTTCTGCATCACGCCTTTCGTTCCCAAGTTATCTGTACGATTGTAACCGAAAACCTCCCGCCTGACAACACTCTTTTGCGCCCGGAATCAAAAACCGTGGATTTGGACAAAAAGAGAGGGCGTATTGCCGATTTTTCCACGGCAATACGCCCCAAAAGTTAAAAATAAGATTTTGACCTCATTCTTTTTTTGCAGGAAATTCCTCCAGCCCGGGGCACAGCTCCACCACCACCAGCTCCGGACGGTTATAGAACCGGGGCAGCCGGGTGCTCTCCCGGGCCAGCCCCCGGCTGACGAGCAGGGTGGTGTCCCCCAGTGCATACCGGCCGCCGGCGTAGGTGGGAAACAGCCCCTGGTCGGGGGCAAACAGGCCGTTGAGCAGGCCGGGCAGCCGCCACTGGCCCCCGTGGGCGTGGCCCGCCAGCACCAGCTCGAAGCCCCGGCCCGCGTAGTCCTCCGTCCGCTCCGGCCGGTGGGTCATCAAAATGGAGCAGTTCTCCCCATCCAGGGCGGCGGTCACCGCCTCCAGCTGCTCCCGCCACCGGGTCTCGCCCACAGAGGGATCGTCAATGCCGCAGAGTTGCACCGTCTGTCCCGCCGCCGTTACCGTCACACAGTCCCCCGCCAGCACCACCGCGCCCCGTTCCTCCAGCCGGGCCTTCACCTCGTCCACCCGCCCCGTCCAGAACTCGTGATTGCCGGTGACATAATAGGTGGGCCATACCGCCGCCAGGGCCTCCACCGTGTCCAGCGCCCGCTCCTCCGGCATCCGGGGCTCGTCGTCCACGATGTCGCCGCACAACAGTACCAGGTCGGGTGACTGCTCCGCCACCGCATCCAGCAGCTCCCGCTGGCCCTCCCCATAGGCGCAGGCGTGCAGATCGGTGAGCACCGCCAGCCGCACCGGGCCGGTGAGTCTCCCGCTCTCCACCGTATAGGCGCGCACCAGCAGGCGGGCGTCCAGACCCGCCAGCAAAAACACCCCGGCTGCCGCCAGAGCGGCGGCCAGCACTCCTTTCGTCCGCTTTTTCATGCGTTCGCCGCTTTCTTTTATTGATTTTCGATATTATAACATCCATACCCTCCCAGCGTCAAGGCCCCTGCGTACATAATCCGCCCGGCGGCGGCCATACTGAACGGTGAACATTACCGCGGGAGGTCTTCTCATGGTCATCGCATTTCTGCGCACCATCATTCTCTACCTCTTTATCATCGTGGGCATCCGCCTCATGGGCAAGCGCCAGGTGGGCGAGCTGGAGCCCTCGGAGCTGGTGCTCGCCCTGCTTATCGCCGATCTGGCCGCCGTGCCCATGCAGGACTTCGGCATCCCTCTGCTCACCGGCATCATCCCCATCCTCACCCTCCTCTGCCTCACCATGGCCCTGTCGGTGCTCACCATGAAAAGCGTCCGCTTCCGTGCGGTGCTCTGCGGCCGTCCCAGCATCATCGTGGAAAACGGCAAGCTCCACCAGCGGGAGATGCAGAAAAACCGCTTTACAGTGGACGAGCTGATGGAGGAGCTGCGTATGAAGGGGATCACTGACCTCAATTCCATTAAATACGCCATTTTGGAGACCAACGGACAGATCTCCGTCCTCCCCTACGCGGCCCAGCAGCCCGTCACTGCGGCCCAGATGGAGCTGCACCCAAAGGAGCCCGGCCTGCCCCTGGTGATCATCAACGACGGCCGGGTGCTGGAGCACAACCTGCGCCAGCGTGGGCTGGACGACATCTGGCTGGACCGGCAGCTCAAGGCCCATCACGTAAAGCGCAGCCAGGACGTGTTTCTCCTCACTGTGGATGAGCAGAACCAGGTCTACCTGGCGGAGAAGGAGGGGCGGGTATGAAGCGGCTGTGGATCGCAGCCCTGCTGCTGGCTGTCCTGTTCGGCGCAACGCTGTGCAACAACCTCTATCTGCGGGGCTTTACCGGGGCGCTCAACACCCTTCTGGAGCAGGCGGAGGCCCGGGCGGAGACCGGGGACTGGGAGGAAGCCCGCGTCCTCACAGAGCAGGCCCTCACACAGTGGCAGTCCCGGGACAGCTACCTGCACATCCTCCTGCGCCATTCCGACACCGATCAGATCTATACCGGTTTTCAGGAGGTGCTCGAGTTCCTCACCTGCCAGGAGGCCGGGGAGTACTCCGCCGCCAACGCCCGGCTCATGACCCAGATCTCCCTGCTCTACGAGGCCGAACAGTTTACCCTGAAGAACGTCCTCTAGCCCCGGTTGACGGGCCGGGGAAAACCCGGTACAATGGCGGGTGAAAGGAAGGCTGATGCCCATGAACACACCCACCATTCTGCTCTACAATCTGGACAACCCCCGGGGGGCCAAAATCCGCCGTATGTGCCTGCCCCTGCGCCTGCGCACCGCCCTGGTGCCCAGGGAGTCCTACGGCCTGCCCCTGGGGGAGCTGGCGGAGGGGGCCGTCCCGGAGGCCCCCTACGACGGGGACGGCTTTGACGATGAGATGCTCCTGATCGTCAACTGCCCCGGCTCTCTGCTGGATCTGTTCCTCCAGGCATTCCGCCGCCAGAAGCTCGCCCCCGTCCGGCTGAAGGCGGTGCTCACCCCCACCAACCGGGAGTGGGACTCCGTGGCCCTCCATGCCGAGCTGTGCCGGGAGCGGCAGGCCATCGCGGAGGGCCAGGCCGCCCATCGGAAGGGACCGGCCGGGGAATGAAGCTGCTCATCTCCCCCGCCAAGAAAATGCGGGAGGACGGGGACTTTCTCGCCCCCCGGCAGGCCCCCGCCCTGCTGGAGCGGGCGGCGGTGCTGGCGGAGTGGCTGCGGGGGCTGGACTACACAGCCCTGAAAAAGCTGCTCGCCTGTAACGACGGCATCGCGGAGCTGAACTTCCGTCGCTTTCAGGAGATGGAGCTCCGCCGCCCCGGTACCCCCGCCCTGCTCTCCTACGACGGCATCCAGTACCAGTACATGGCCCCCCACCTGTTCACCCGGCCGCAGTTCGAGTACGCCGAGACGCATCTGCGCATCCTCTCCGGCTTTTACGGGGTGCTGCGCCCCTTCGACGGCGTGCTCCCCTACCGGCTGGAGATGGGGGCCAGATGCAGCACCCCCTTCTGCAAAAACCTCTACGACTTCTGGGGCGATTCCCTGTACCGGACGCTGACCGCCGGCGGGGAGGACACCCTGCTCAACCTGGCCTCGGCGGAGTACGCCAAAGCGGTACGCCCCTGGGTAACCCCTCCCGTGCGGTGGATCGACGTGACCTTCGGCGAGGCGGACGGAGACAAGGTGGTGGAGAAGGGGGTCTATGTCAAGATGGCCCGGGGGGAGATGGTACGCTTCCTGGCGGAGCGGAACGCCGAAACGCCGGAGGCGGCCCAGGGCTTCGACCGGCTGGGCTACCGCTTCTCCCCCGCCCACTCCACCGCCGCCTCCTACGTATTTTTGCGGGAGGGGCGGACGAACTAGGAGGTCTCCATGCTCCAACGTCTGCTCTGCCTGCTGCTGGGCTATCTCTGCGGCGGCTTCCTCACCGCCGAGCTGGTGGCCCGGGCCCGCACCGGCAAAAGCGCCGCCGCCCTGGGCACCGGAAACCCCGGCATGGCCAATCTGGCCCACGAGCTGGGAAAGGGCTGGGGGGCGGTGGTGCTGGCCGGAGACATCGCCAAGACCGCCCTGGCCTTTGGGCTGTGCCGGGCGCTCTTCCCCGCCCTGGGCGGCCTGTCCGGCCTGTGGGCCGGGCTGGGTGCGGTGCTGGGCCACAATTTCCCCCTCTGGCGGGGCTTCCGGGGCGGAAAGGGGGTGGCCGTCACCTGCGCCGCCCTCATCCTCTTCTCCCCCCTGTGGGGGACGGCCGCCTGTCTGTCCGGACTGGCCGTCACCCTGCTCTCCGGCTGGCTGCCCCTGGGGGCGGTGGTGATCCCCGCCCTGTTTGTCCCCCCGGCCTTTCTCTGCCGCGGCCGGGAGGCCGGGCTGCTGGCCCTGATTCTGGCCCTGATCATGCTCTCCCGGCACATCCGGGGGCTGGGCCGCATCCTCCGGGGGGAGGAGGAGCGAAAATTCCGCGGCCGCTGAGCCCCAGCCGAAAAATATAGCGCATTCTACCATTCCGCCGGCGCTTTGTGGTATAATGGTGGAACAACATAGAACAAGAGGGATTCCGCCATGCACAATGAACTGACCAAAAAAGACATTCAAATGATGAAGGAGGAGCTGGACTACCGCCGTATCCAGCTCCGGCCCCAGCTCCTGGAGGCGGTGAAGGAGGCCCGGGCCTTCGGCGATCTCAGTGAGAACTTCGAGTACAAGGCCGCCAAGCAGGAGAAAAACCGCAACGAGAGCCGCATCCGGTTCCTGGAGAACATGATCAAGACCGCCGTGGTGCTCCCCGACGCCGGGGCCAGCGACGGGGTGCAGCTCTACGACAGAGTCACCGTCTTTCTGGAGGACGAGGGGGACACCGAGGTGTACCAGGTGGTCACCACCATGCGGCAGGACGCCCTCCACGGCCTTATCAGCAAGGAGTCCCCTCTGGGGAAGGCCCTGCTGGGCCGGAAGGTGGGGGAGACGTTCCACATCCAGGTCAACGATACCTACGGGTATGACGCGGTGGTGAAAGCCATCGAGAAGGGCGCCGACGACGGCTCGGTGCCGCTGAACCGCTTTTGAACCAATGAAACTGTCCCGCGCCGGATGGCTCCGGCGCGGGACAGTTTTGTTATTCCACCCGCATTTGCAGCTCGGTGACGTACTCCTCCTCCCGGTTGGTGTCGTGGGCGTCCACCCGGTACAGCTCCAGGGGCGGCCCCGCCGGGCGGCGGCCCGCCGCCGCGATCCCCGCCAGCAGGACGCCGCAGTGCTCCTCCAGGCGGTCATAGGCCCCGCGGTAATAGAGGCAGGCGTACTCCCCCGCCGGGAGGGCGTCGTCATGGGGCAGGCCCGGCTCGGTGAGGAAGAACACCCGGGAGAAGTGGTTATACACCCCCCGGGACAGCCACTCCTCGTCCACCGCCGCCCCCATACACTGGCTGCCGATGATTTTGAGATAGTCCTGGTGGCGGTGCTCCAGCTTTTTCAGCAGGAAGTCGATCTCTTTTTCCAGGATGATGTCCTCCTCCAGGAACACATAGGGCCGCTCCGCCTCCCGGCGGAAGAAGACCCGTCCGTCCTCCGCGGCGCGGTACTGCTCCAGCCTGGCCCGGCGGGCCCGCGCCTCCTCCAGAGCCGCCTCCAGCTCCGCCATGCGGCGGCGGAGCAGCGCCTCCTCCCGGTCCAGCAGGGACAGCGTCTCCCCCACCGACCGGCGCTCCAGATAGGTGCGGATGGCCCGGGTTGGGATTTTCAGCTCCCGCAGGGCGCGGATGATGTTGAGGGTACACACGTCCTGAATGCCGTACATGCGGTAGCGGTTCTCCCCCCGCACCGGGTGGAGCAGCCCCTTCTCCTCATAGTAGCGCAGGGTGTCGGGGCAGAGATCAAAGAGCTTGGCCAGCTCGTGGATCTGATAAAATTGCTTCAACTTTTTTCCCTCCGGCTCTTGACTTTCGGATAGTACGAGGGTTTAACATGATCTTAACAAGAGGGGGTTATGAACTTGAACCTGGTACGCCGCTTTTTCAAATTCACCGTTCCGTCCATCGTGTCCATGTGGATCTTCTCGCTCTACTCCCTGGTGGACGGCATGTTCGTGGCCTGGGGCGTGGGAGAGCACGCCCTCACCGCCGTCAACCTGTCCCTGCCCTTCGTGTCGCTGGTGTTCACCCTGGGCATCCTGCTGGCCACCGGCACCTCCACCGTCCTGTCCATCGCCCTGGGACAGAAGGACGTGGAGCGGGCCCGCAACTACTTTAACCAGAACCTGTTCGTGGTCATCGCCGCCACCCTGCTCCTGGCGGTGCTGGTCCTGTTCAACCTGGACTGGGTGGCGGACTTCCTGGGGGCCACCGGGGAAAACCACCACCTGGTAAAAGAGTACGTGGGGGTCATCGCCTGCTTCTCCGTCTTTTTCACCGTGTCCTACAACCTGGAGGTCCAGGTCAAGGCCGACGGCGCGCCCCATGTCAGCATCATCGGCGTTATCTCCTGCGGCCTGATGAACGTGGTGCTGGACTACATCTTTGTCATGCATCTCCACTGGGGGGTGTGGGGGGCGGCCCTGGCCACCGGGCTGGCCCAGGCCACGTCCACGGCGGTGTTTGTCGTCTATTTTCTCACCCACCGCTATCCCCTGCGGTTCGGCCGGTTCAGGCCCGACCCCGGCGCCTACCGCCGCATTATCCCCCTGGGTACCGCCGACGGCCTCAGCGAGCTCTCCAACGGCATGGTCATCTTCCTGTTCAACCACATCATACAGCGTGTCATCGGCCCCGACGCCCTGGTGTCCTATACCATCATCAGCTATGTGAATACCATGGTGCTTAACAGTGTGATCGGCATCGCCCACGGCATCCAGCCCCTGTGCAGCTACCACCTGGGGGCGGAGGAGCGGCCGGTGTGCCACAAGTTCCTCACCTACGGCATCCGCCTGGCCGCCTGCTTCGCCGCCGGCTTCTTTGTCCTGTGCCAGGTGCTGGCCGGGGCGGTGGTGGGCCTGTTCCTCCAGCCGGACAGCGCCCTGTTCGCCTCCTCGGTGTCCGCTCTGCGGCTGTACTCCTTCGCCTTCCTCTTTGTGGGCTTCAATGTGGTGATCTCCGGCTTCTTCACCGCCATGGAGCACCCCATTCCCTCCCTGACCATCTCCTTCGGCCGAGGGCTGGTGCTGATCTCAGGCTGTCTGGTGGTGCTCGCCTTTCTCTTCGGTGCCAACGGCATCTGGCTCTCCCCCCTGGTGTCCGAGTCCCTCTGCCTGCTCATTACCCTGTTCTTCCTGATCCGCTACTTCCGCCGGGTTCGTCGGGAGGCCAGCGGGGAGAGGGATGGGATACCGGATGCCAGGCCGCTGGACTGAGCCTCCCCGCCACCTGGCAAAACGGCGCATGGCAAAAGGCCATGCGCCGCAGCCTGTCGGAACATTCTTTCCGACAGGCTGTTCAGACTTTTTGAAACTTCATTCCGTTTCAAAAAGTCATTTGATCCAACGCGAAAGGGAACCCTGACGGTTCCCTTTCACACTATCCTTCCCTTCGAACGCCTCCACAGGAGGATTTCTTGGCAACCTCCGGCGCATGGCAAAAGGCCATGCGCCGTTTCTGATTTATTCCGTCAGGAGCCAGCGCTCCACCGCCATGCCGACGCCGCCCTCCGCATTGGAGCCGGTCTCATAGCGGGCGGCCTTCTTGGCCTCCACCGAGGCGTTAGCCATGGCAAAGGACCATCCCGCCCAGGCCAGCATCTCCAGGTCATTGCCTGCGTCGCCGAAGGCCATGACCTGTTCCGGCCCCAGCCCCAGCCGGGCGCTCAGGGCCTGCACGGCGGTCCCCTTGTTGACGCCGACGGCGGTAAACTCCAGATTTTCCGCGAAAGAGGTGACCATCTCCAGCGCGCCGCAGGCCGCCGCCCGCTCCATCAGGGACTTTCGACCCTCCGGCGGAACATGGAACACATGGATCTTCTCCACCAGCCGGCCCCGCAGGGCGGCGTTCAGATCCGCCGGAAAGCGGGCGTGCTCCTGAAGCACCTGCTGGAACTCAGGGGAAAAGGTATGGGCCAGCACGCCCTCCAGCCGGTCCCGCTGAATCCAGCTCTCTCCCTCGCAATAGACCTCAAAGGGCACGCCCTCTTCCAGCAGCAGCTCCGTCAGCGCCTGCCGGGTCTCCTCGGGGATGCAGTTGCGGTACAGCCACTCCCCCGTGCACACATCCAGTACGGCGGCTCCGTTGGACAGCACCGCATAGCGCAGCACACCCAACTGCTCCGCTACCTCGTGCAGGAATCCCCACGGTCGGCCGCTGGCGACGGCCACCGCCGTCCCCCGCTCCGACACCGCCCGCAGGGCGCGGACATTCCGCGCCGGCACCGTGGCGTGGTCGGCCCCCAGGAGGGTGCCGTCCATGTCCAGGCAGATGAGCTTGATGTCCGTCATTTCTTCCGCTTCACCGCATGGCGCACCTTTTCCGCGATGCCCTCCGGGGTGAGGCCGTAGGCCTCCAGGACGGCCTCCGCCTTGCCGGAGCGGCCGAACACGTCGTTGACGCCGTGGCGCACCACCGGCACCGGGTGGTGCTCGGCCAGGAACTCCGCCACCGCCGAGCCCAGGCCCCCCACCACGTTGGCCTCCTCGGTGGTGACGATGGCCCCGGTCTCCAGCGCCGCCTTGAGCACCAGCTCCCCGTCCAGGGGCTTGATGGTGTGCATATCCAGCACCCGGACGGACAGGCCCTCTTCCGCCAGGCGCTCCGCCGCCTTCAGCGCCATCTGCACCATCATGCCGGTGGCGATTACCGTCACGTCGGAGCCGTCCCGCAGGGTGACGCCCTGTCCCAGGTGGAAGGTGTAGCCAGGGATAGCGTCGGTGACGCTCTCCACCGCCAGGCGGCCCAGCCGCAGATAGGCGGGGCCGTCATAGTCCAGCAGGGCGCGCACCGCCTGCCGCATCTCGGGGCCGTCGCAGGGGGAGACCACCATCATGTTGGGGATGGCCCGCATGATGGCGTAATCCTCGATGCACTGGTGGGTGGCGCCGTCCTCTCCCACGGACAGGCCGCCGTGGGAGCCCACCACCTTGACATTCAGCCGGGGATAGGCGATGGAGTTGCGCACCTGCTCCCACGCCCGCCCGGCGGCGAACATGGCAAAGGTATTGGTGAAGGGCTTTTTGCCGCAGGCGGCCAGGCCGGCGGCCACGCCGGTCATGTTGGCCTCGGCAATACCCATGTTGTAAAAGCGGTCGGGATGGGCCTTGGCAAAGCCCTTGGTCATGGTGGAGCCGGACAGATCCGCATCCAGCACCACCAGCTCCGGGTATTCTTCCGCCAGGGCCACCAGGGCCTCACCGTAGGCCGCGCGGGTTGCAATCTTCTCTGCCATGCTTACTTTCCCTCCAGTTCTGCCACGCGGGCGGACAGCTCCGCCCGGGCCTTCTCATACTGCTCGGCGTTGGGGGCCTTGCCGTGCCAGCCGTAGTCCCCCTCCATGAAGGACACGCCCTTGCCCTTCACCGTCCTGGCCAGGAGCACCGTGGGCTTTCCCTTGTAGGCCGCGGCGGCAGCAAACGCCTCCGCCAGGGCGGCGTAGTCGTGGCCGTCCACACGGATGACGTTCCAGTTGAAGGCCTCAAACTTCTGATCCAGCGGCTCGGAGGGCATCACGTCCGCCGTGGCGCCGTCAATCTGCAGGCCGTTGACGTCCACCACGGCGCACAGGTTGTCCAGGTGGTACTTGGCCGCCGCCATGGCGGCCTCCCACACCTGACCCTCCTCGATCTCGCCGTCTCCCAGCAGGGCATACACCCGGTAGTCCCGGCCGTCCGCCTTGCCCGCCAGCGCCATGCCCACGGCCGCGGAGATCCCCTGCCCCAGGCTGCCCGTGGACATATCCACGCCCTTGACGTGGCGCATTTCGGCATGGCCCGACATGTGCCCTTCAATGCGGCGGAACTGCTTCAGCTCCTCCAGTGGAAAAAAGCCCCGCTGGGCCAGAGTGGAGTAGAGCGCCGGCGTGCAGTGCCCCTTGGAGAGCACAAAGCGGTCCCGCTCCGGGGCCTGCGGAGCGTCGGGGTTCACCCGCATCACGTGGAAATACAGGGTTGTGAGGATATCCAGCGACGACAGGGAGCCGCCGATGTGTCCCGACGCCGCGCCGTACACCATATCCAGCGCCAGCAGCCGGGAACGCGCCGCCGTCAATGCCAGGTTTTGAACCTTTGCCTGTTCCATCCGATTCACCTTTCCCATTTCTCAGCCCGATGGCCGTATTTTGAACTGTCTGTATTAAGTATATCGTACCAGGCCCGCGCTTTCAACTGGCGAACTGTAAAAAACATTGGTTTCTCTGCGCGGCTTTGGGGAAAAAGGGGGGCCGGCAGGGCGCGCAGGCGCCCCCGGCCCCTTATTTCTAGTGGATGTTCTTCATGGTCATCCAGCGCTTCGAGCGGTAGAACCACCAGCCCACCGGCACCGAGCTGGCCACGGCGACGCCGCAGGCGATGTAGACGCCGTAGATGCCCAGGAAGTGCTCCAGGACGACAGCCAGGATCAGCCGCACCACGATGCAGTTGAGGAAGGAGTTCCACATGATGAACACTGTATGCCCTGAGCCGGTGGCCAGGGTGTTGTAGGTAAACATGCCGGCGTAGAAGAGCTGGCAGACAATCTCAATACGCAGGTTGACCACCGCCCAGTGCTGCACCTCCGGATCGGGGGTAAAGATCATGGCAAACTGGGGGGCAAACACCTCGGCCACCACGATAATCACCGCCGCCATGGCCAGGGCCAGCTTCATGCAGGTCTTCATCACCTGCTCGGCCCGGTCATAGAGGCCCGCTCCCAGGCACTGGGCGCACATGGTGCCCGCGCCGGTGGTCAGGGCGGAGAGGAAGAGCTGGCAGAAGTCGCGGATTTTGTTGGACACGCCGTTGCCGGCGGAGACGGTGACGCCGTACTTGTTGATGAGGGTGAGCACCACCAGCCAGGAGATGGAGGCGATGGTCCACTGGAGGGCTACCGGAAAGCCCAGCTTCAGGGTGCGTTTGACCATCTCCGCCTCGGGGCGGAGATAGCGGGGCAGCAGGCCCAGATCCGCCCGGTGGCGCAGGGAGAACACCAGAGCGGTCAGGCAGGATATCGCCTGGCCGATCACGGTGGCCAGGGCCGCCCCCGCCACCCCCATGTGGAACCCTGCCACGAACAGGATATCCAGCACCACGTTGAGGCTCACCGACGCAATGATGCAGTACAGCGGGATGCGGGAGTTGCCCACCCCGCGCAGGATGGCGGAGAGGGAATTGTAGACAAAGATGAACAGCAGGCCCACGCCGCAGATGCTCAGATAGGCGGTGGCCTCCTCCAGGGTGGGGGACTGGAGCAAAATCAGCAGCGGCCGCCCCAGCAGCAGAATGCCCACAGCAAAGAGCAGGCCGGCGATGAGGCCCACGGTGAGCATGTTGCCCGCGGCCTTCCGGCGGTTCTCGTGGTCGCCGCTGCCGAAATACTGGCCCACCAGCACATTCCCACCCACTGTCAGCCCAATGGCCAATTGGGTGAGCATATTCATAATGATGCTGGCGTTGTTGATGGCGGAAATTCCCACATCACCGATGTAGTGCCCGGCGATGATGATGTCCGTAATACTATAAATAGCCTGCAGCAGGCTGGACGCCACCAGTGGCAGGGCATACCGGACCAGCTTGCGCGTGACGCTGCCCTGGGTAAGATCCTGTTCTACAGCGGGCATAGCGTACCCCCTCCTTATATGCGTTCAATTCCCCGTTTCTTTACACGTTGTTAAAGTTTACTGCGGATTTCCTGGCAAGGCAATACTAACTTTTTTGTCACCACCACACAAAAACGGACGGCTTCCGCCGCCCGTTTCCTTATAATTCCCTATAATAACGCAATATACGTTTACTCCTCGCCCTGTTCCACGCCGCGCCGGCGCTCCCGCCCGGGCCAGAAGTTGTTTTCCCGCATGATGTCACCCAGTGCGTCCACATACTTCTCCGACTTGTGCACTACAAAGGCATCCGCATCGATGGGGATTCTGCGGTCGTGCATCTGGCGGATACTCCAGATATAGAGTATGTCCAGGGCAGGGATGAGCTGCTCCCCGCTGGGCGTGAGCACATACTCCACCTTGGGCGGCACCGTGTCGTAGGAGATGCGGCGGATCAGCCCCGCCTCCACCAGCTCCTTGAGCTGCTGGCTGAACACCTTTTCCGAGATGGGCAGGATTTTAAGCGTCTGGTTAAAGCGGATACTGCCGTACGTATAGATTTCATGGAGAATGGTCATCTTCCACTTTCCGCCGATGCAGTGCAACACATAGTGATAGGGATTAGTCGGTGTGTCAAAATTGTCCGCTTTCACAGGCGTTCACCTCATTTTCTTTTGTGATACAACTATATAAAGATAGACTTGCATTATCATATCACACCCCCACCACTCCCACAAGGAAAACTTTTTCCGCCCCACTGTAACGCGCCAAAATTTTTTACTGAAATTTGTGCAACCTATCCAACTTCCACAGAGATACACTTTTGTACCGAATAGTTTACACAATATCCCTTTTTCTCTTTTATTCGAATTATACAATTTCGGAGCACTTACCTTTTGGTACGTGCAAACCTACAGGTTATCTACTTACATAATTGTGGGTATTGCACAAATTTTTATTTTCCGATACACTACGGCTCGAAAAGGAAAGCATAAGTTCCAATTCATCGCATTGGTTTCCTGAAAATGCTGACATAAGAAGGAGCGGATTTCAAATGATCAAGCGTACTTATGAAGAGCTGGAGCCCTATTTCCCCGCCGGTCATTTTGGCGTGACCTGCAAGCGCTACCACGGCAAGGACGAGACCGGCGCCCAGAAGTTCTGGATCGGTGTGTCCGAGTTCGAGCCCGACGGCGGTGCTGACTGGGCCTACGACGACAACCCTCTGGAGAAGGTCTACTTCGTCCTGGAGGGCGAGATGACCGTTACCGACAAAGACGGCAACAAGTACGTCATCCACAAGAACGAGTCCATCTCCTTCCCCCCCAACGAGGGCCGCGGCCTGAAGAATGAGAGCGGCAAGCCCGCCAAGATGCTGGTCATCATCAATTATCCCGACGCGCAGTAAGTAAGAGGAGGAAGCAGAAATGGTCAACGTGAAGAAAGAGTTCGTCGACAACATGTTCTCCGTGAAGGGCAAGGTCGCCCTGGTCACCGGCGCCACCGGCGCTCTGGGCTGCGTCCTCTCCAAGGCTTACGGCTATGCCGGCGCCAAGGTGTTCATGACCGGCCGCAACGAGAAGAAGCTCCAGGCTCTGGAGGCCGAGTTCAAGGCCGAGGGCATCGACTGCGCCTACGGCGTGGCCGATCCCGCCGACGAGGCCCAGGTGGACGCCATGATTAAGGCCTGTGTGGCCCAGTACGGCGAGGTCAACATCCTGGCCGTCACCCACGGCTTTAACAAGCCCCAGAACATTCTGGAGCAGTCCGTGGCCGACTGGCAGTATATCATGGATGCCGACTGCAAGAGTGTCTATGTGGTGTGCAAGTATGTGGCCCAGCAGATGGTCGACCAGGGCAAGGGCGGCAAGATCGTGGTGGTCACCTCCCAGCGCTCCAAGCGCGGCATGGCCGGCTACACCGGCTACTGCACCTCCAAGGGCGGCGCCGACCTGATGGTGTCCTCCATGGCCTGCGACCTGAGCGCCAAGTACGGCATCAACGTCAACTCCATCTGCCCCACCGTGTTCCGCAGTGATCTGACCGAGTGGATGTTCGATCCCGAGTCCGCCGTGTATCAGAACTTCCTGAAGCGCGAGCCCATCGGCCGTCTGGCCGAGCCTGAGGACTTCGTGGGCTACGCCCTGTTCCTCTCCTCCGACGCCTCCAACTACATCACTGGCGCCAACTGCGACTGCTCCGGCGGTTACCTGACCTGCTAAGCCTGGAAGGAAGTCGAGCAGCATGAAAGAAATCAAGAACATTCTCATCTGCGGCGCGGGCATGATGGGCAAGAACATCGGCTATGTGTTTGCGTCCAACCCCAGCTTCCAGGTGGGCATGTACGACCTGTACCCCACTGATGTGGGGGCGGGCATCCGCACCAACACCAGGCAGCTTCTGGACAAGGGCGTCATCACCGAGCAGGAGCTGAGCGACCGCCTCTCCCGCATCTCCTTTACCAATGACATCGACAGCGATCTGGTGAAGAACGCCGATCTGGTGATCGAGGCCGTCTTCGAGGACATGAAGATCAAGCGGGAGACCTTCGCCAAGCTGGAGGCGCGCTGCCGCCCCGACACCATCTTCTGCACCAACTCCTCTGTCATGAGCCCCAGCGAGATCTCCGCCGAGCTCCAGCACCGTGAGCGCTTTGTTGGCACTCACTTCTGGAACCCCGGCCACCTGATCCCCCTGGTGGAGGTCGTCAAGTCCGACGCCTCCAGCGACGAGGTGGCCCAGACGGTGATGGAGGTGCTGCGCTCCGTGGGCAAGAAGCCCGTGCTGTGCAAGAAGGACGTGCCCGGCTTCATCGCCAACCGCATGCAGCACGCCCTGTGGCGTGAGGCCATCTCCATCGTGGAGAACGGCATCGCCGATGCCGCCACCGTGGACGAGGCGGTGCGCTACTCCTTCGGCCTGCGGCTGCCCCAGCTCGGCCCCATGGAGAACGCCGACATGGTGGGTACCGACCTGACCTACAACATCCACGACTACATCCTGCGGGATCTGGAGGACTCCCACGAGCCCTCCCCCCTACTCAAGCAGCTCCGCGACGAGGGCAAGATCGGCTTCAAGACCGGTGAGGGCTTCCAGAAGTGGACGCCTGAGCAGGTTGCCCAGTCCAACGCCGAGCTCAATGAGTATCTGATTCGGATGCTCTACGGAAAGTAAAAACTTTCCCTTTCCTTTTGTCCCACACTCTGCTATGATTATCCAAGGAGGAACTTTATCATGGGTAAAAAAGTTTATGTGGACCTGACCCATCCCTTCAGCGCGGAGATTCCCCGCTGGCCCTACTTTGACAAGCCCGAGATCACCAACGCCCACACCATGGCCAAGGGCGGCGTGCTCACCTCCAAGATCACCTGCACCATGCACACCGGCACCCACTGCGACGCCCCCCGTCACGTCATGGAGTACGAGTTTGACGGCCGCCGCGCCCGCTACACCCACGAGATGCCCATTGATGCCTACACCGGCGAGGCTGTGGTGCTGAAGCTGGACGTGGAGCCCTGGACCCTGATCACCGACAAGCACCTGGACGAGGCCTGCAAGAAGTGCGGCATCGACCCCGCCTCCCTGAAGGGCAAGGTTCTGTGCCTGAACACCGGCATGCACCGCCTGTTCGATGACTCCAAGGCCTACTATCACTACTCCATCGGCACCGGCATCGACGCCGGCAAGTGGTTTGTCAAGCACGGCGTCAAGTGCGTCGCCATGGACAGCCAGGCCCTGGATCACCCCCTGCACACCGCCATGGGCAACAACGGCATGACCCGCATGAACCTGCTGGGCGCCACCGGCAAGCCCATCACCGAGGAGTACAAGGAGCTGTTCGGCGAGGAGGCCTATGCCGAGTTCGACAAGTTCGAGTACATCCGCATCCACGGCCAGGCCGCCTACGACGAGAAGTTCGGCGAGCTGGAGGATCTGGGCGTATGGGGCACCTGGGAGCCCTGCCACAAGGAGATGCTGGGCCACGGCATCGTGGGCGTTGAGAACCTGGGCGGCGATCTGGACAAGATCAAGCCGGGCAAGGTCTTCAACTTCTTCTGCTTCCCCCTGCGCTGGTACATGGGCGACGGCGCCATGTCCCGCTGCGTGGCCTTCATCGACGAGGACGACGTGGATGCCAGCGTGCCCGACCGCACCTACAAATACGGCGGCACCGGCTACGCCGATGAGTCCGGCCACGGCGACAGTGGTCTGGAGTACATGCGCAAGCTGTTCAACCGCAACAAGTAATGCAACCGGATTGAGTTCCACCCATACCGTAAAGCGGCGTGCGCTATGCCCGCCGCTTTACGTGATGTCCACACCAAATGGAGAAAGGACCTGAATTCCATGAGCGAGCTGAAGAACAAGACGATCATCACTGTGGCCACTACGGGCGCCTGGCCCACCAAGGCCAACAACCCCAATGTGCCCATGACCCCGGAGGAGATTTCCGAGGACGTGTACGCCTGCTGGAAGGCCGGCGCGGCCATCGCCCACCTGCACATGCGGGACGACGAGGGGCACGGCACCATGGACAAGGAGAAGTTCCGCAAGACCGTGGAGCTGCTGCGCGCCAACCACCCCGACTGCGACATCATCCTGAACATGACCACCTCCGGCGACATCCACGCCGACGACACCACCCGCCAGATCCACCTGAAGGAGCTGCGCCCCGAGATGGGTTCCTATGACTGCGGCTCCATGAACTGGCTGCACACCTCCCTGTTCCTCAACCCCCCTGCCTTTCTGGAGGAGCTGGGCAAGAACATGCAGGAGTGGGGCGTGAAGCCGGAGATCGAGGCCTTTGACCCGGGCATGATTGCCAACGCCGCCTACTACCTGAAGAAGGGCGTGCTGAAGGCCCCCCTTCACTTCCAGTTCTGCATGGGCTGCGCCAACGGCATCCCCGGCTCCCTGAAGAACCTGATCTTTATGAAGGAAACCATGGAGTCCCTGTGCCCCGGCTCCACCTGGAGCTGCTTTGGTGTGGGCCACTGCGCGTTGGAGATGCTGTACGGCGCTGTGGCGCTGGGCGGCCACATCCGCGTGGGCATGGAGGACAACGTGATGTACGCCAAGGGCGTTCTGGCCGAGAGCAACGTGCAGTTCGTGGAGCGCGCCCGCCGCGTCATCGAGGAGTACGGCAAGCAGGTCGCCACCCCCGCCGAGGCCCGCGAGATCCTCAGCCTGGGCAAGTAAAACATATCAGACAGGAAAGCCCTGCAGGCAGAAGCTTGCAGGGCTTTCCTCCCGAAAAAAGGTTTTCAACAGGCGGAACGTCGTTTGACCCAATGAATGTGACAGGAAACCCTGACGGTTCCCTGTTACATGACCTTTCCCCCGCCCCCCTCCTGTAGAAGGATTTAGCGACAGTCTGGCTTTTTTCCGTCCCGCCGTTGTGGTATACTGAAAAAAACGACGAGAGGAGGGCCCGCGCTTGGAATCCCTGGAGGCCCTTTTGGAACTGCTCACCCCCCTGGCCCGGCTGGGCCGCCCCGCACTTGCCGCCATCGACGGCCGCTGCGGCAGCGGCAAGAGCACCCTGGCCGGACTGGCGGCCCACAGGCTGGGCTGCCCCCTGTTCCACATGGACGATTTTTTCCTTCCGCCTGCCCTGCGTACACCGGAGCGTTATGCCGCTCCTGGCGGCAACGTCCACTATGAGCGGGTGGAGGCAGAGCTGCTGCGCCCCCTGCGGGAGACCGGTGCGGCCTGCTTCCGCCCCTTTGACTGCCGCTCCATGGACTTTTCCGCCCCCATCCGGGCCGAGCTCACCGGCCTAGCACTGGTGGAGGGCAGCTACGCCCTCCACCCCGCCCTGCGTGGCTGGTATGACCGCACCGTCTTCCTGACCTGCTCCCCCGGCGAGCAGCGGCTTCGCCTTCTGGCCCGTGAGGGCCCGAAACGGCTCCCCGCCTTTTTAGAGCGTTGGATTCCCCTGGAGGAGGCCTATTTCCAGTCCACCGGTCTGCCCGGAGGGTGTGACCTGGTGCTGGACACCACCCCCTGATACCGCAAACAGCGGCGGAACGGATGCTCCGTTCCGCCGCTGTTTCAGCCTGTCGAAAGCTTCTTTTCGACAGGCTGAAGGACCTTTTGATGCTTCAAAAAGTCCTTTGATCCAACGTGAAAGGGAACCCCTGACGGTTCCCTTTCACGCTATCCTTCCCTCCAAATCCTTCGGCCGAAGGGTTTCCCGACCGCCGCCGCTTACTTTATACCTCACCAGGCCAGCCGATTTTCAGGGTCATACCCTCCTGTCCCACACCCGCGCTGCGGGTGATGGGCAGGCGCTGCTCCTCCGAGAAGCCGATGGTCTCGCCATCCCGGAGGGTCACGTCCTCCTCCAGCAGATAATCCGCGATGTTCAGGAGGAAATTCCGCACCTCGGCGGGCTCGGCCCTGGCGTCCAGCACCTCCAGTTCGTCCTTGCCGAAGCTGCGCAGGCCGTCGGTATAGGCGCCCATCCCCTCCTCCGTCCGGTAGAGGCCCACCCACACCAGATTGAGCAGGGGCAGCTCTCCCTCGTCCAGCGGGGCGGCCGCCTCCTGATAGAGCTCCGGCGGATAGACCGTACCGTTGGCGTACACACCCAGAGTCCCCGCCTGCCCGCAGGCGGCGCACACCAGCTTCACCTGGAGGGCGGCGGCCTTCCATGGCCCGGCCTCCCGGCCCAACACCGACACCAGGAGCTGCCCCTTGTGCCGCCGGGCAGCCGCCTCGGCCTCCGGCCACAGGTAGCACCGCCCGGCAGCCTCCTCCGCCTCGCCGTGGGGCACCGGGAAGGGGTAGAGGCTCAGGGCCGCCAGCATCCCCTCCACCTCAAAGACCAGGGTGCTCTCCCCGTCCTCCCCATCCTCCGGCTCGGTCATGCAGGGAATGCCCCAGTGGTCCCGTAGCGCCCGCTTGAAGGCCTCGGGGTCCCACTCCGGCTCCTCCAGCAGCACGAAGGCCAGAAAATTCCCCGCGGAGCCGGGCTGCTCCAGAGCGGGCTGCCCCTCCTCCCGCAAAGAGAAGTCGGCCCCGAACAGCACCATCTGGCTGTGCCCGCCCCCCTGGAAACACAGCCGTAGCCCCTGGTCCCGCTGGATGGTGAACCACGCCAGCTCCAGCCCGTCGGTCTGTAGCTCCGCCCTCAGCTCCAGGAAGGTTCTGCCCCGCCGGTCCAGCTCGGGCAGGCGGGCCGCCAGCGCCGCCGCCCACTCCGCGGACAGCTTGGACAGGGCGGCCTCGTTGCCGAAAAAGCGGCCCTGTACCGTCCCCTCTCCGTAGGGCATGGTGAAAGTGCAATAGGGGGCGTCGGCCTCCCACTCCGTCACGCCCAGGGCCGCCTTGACGGCCTCCAGATTGGCCCGGTCGCAGAGGATACAGGCGATGGCCAGGCGTTTGTCCGCCATCTCCCCCTCCTCCGCCTCTCCGGCCTGGAGCCGCCGGTCCTGCTCCGGGTCGATCCAGTGGTACTCCATCTCCTCCAGGCTCCTGCCCTCCCGGATCTCCCGGGCCAGGGTGGTGAACTCATAGTCCCCCGGCTCCAGGGCCAGCCCCCGCTCCACTGCGGCCAGGGCCCCGGCCGTGTCACCAAAGTGGCTGCGCAGCTTGCCCAGTTGTAGCCAGCCCCACACATAGTCCGGCTCCACCGCCACTCCCTTTTCCGCGTAGGCCAGGGCCTCCTCCAGCCGCCCGCAGTACAGCAGGGCGCAGGAGTAGCGGTAGTACCACATGCCGCAGCGGGCGGCCTCCGCGCTCCCCTCCGACGCGGCCATCCACTGCGCCGCCCGGCAGTACGACTCATATTCGTCCAGGTTGTTGCAGGCGTAGGAGTACCAGAGGGCCGTCTCCAGGTCGGCCTTTGCCGCCTCCTCGGAGAAGCGCCCCCGGCGCACGCCGTCCTCCACCCGCTTCTCCAGGTAGTCCAGCATCTTGTAAAAGTACCCTGTGGAGCCGTCGCTCATGGCCTCCAGGTTTTCCACATCCTGCGGTGACAGTACCAGGCTCTCCATATCCATCCCCCTCGCAAAATAAATATAATTTATAAAATCTGTTTTTATTATAACAGGGCGTCCCTCCCCTGGCAAGCCCCATTCCGGCGGGGCGCGGGAAAAGCCGGGCGCAATTCCCCTATCCCCTTGCATCCTCCACCGGAACGTGCGATAATAAACTGAAATCACCCGTTTAATCAAAGGAGGTTCCCGCATGAAGCCCACCCAAGCCTGCCGCCCCGAAAACCTGCACTATCTGAAAATGCTGGCCCGCCAGTACCCCACGGTCCAGGCCGCCAGTACGGAGATTATCAACCTGCAGGCCATCCTGAACCTGCCCAAGGGCACGGAGCACTTTGTCTCCGACGTCCACGGGGAATACGAGGCCTTTCTGCACATCCTCAACTCCGCGTCCGGGGTCGTGCGGGAAAAGCTGGACGATCTGTTTGCCGCCACCGTCTCCAAGGCGGAGCGGGACCAGCTGGCCACCCTGATCTATTACCCCAAGGAGAAGCTGGAGGAGATCCAGCGGGAGACCCCCGACATGCGGGAGTGGTACCGCATCACCTTCCACCGGCTCATTGAGATCTGCCGCCTGGTCAGCTCCAAGTACACCCGCTCCAAGGTGCGCAAGGCCATGCCCAGGGAGTACGCCTACATCATCGACGAGATGCTGCACACTCACTACGAGGACAACGATAAGCGTGACTACTACGAGAACATCATCTCCACCATCATCGACATTGGCCGGGCCTCCAACTTCCTGGTGCAGCTCTGCGAGCTCATCAAGCGCCTGGCGGTGGACCACCTCCACGTGGTGGGGGACATCTTCGACCGAGGCCCCCGGGCGGACATCATTCTGGACTCCCTGCTGGACTACCACAGCGTGGACATACAGTGGGGCAACCACGACGTGCTGTGGATGGGGGCGGCCTCCGGCTCCCGCACCCTGGTGGCCACCGTGCTGGCCAACTCCCTGCGCTACAACAACCTGGAGGTCATCGAGACCGGCTACGGCATCTCTCTGCGCCCCCTGTCCGTCTTTGCCAACGAGGTCTACCGGGACACCGACGTGTCCCGCTTCTCCGTCAAGCTCACCGGCGAGGAGGCGGAGCGGTACACCGAGAAGGACAAGCTGCTCTCCGCCCGGATGTATAAGGCCATCACCATGATCCTCTTCAAGCTGGAGGGGCAGAAGATCCTGCGCAACCCCGACTTCGGCATGGCCGACCGGCTCCTGCTGGACAAGATCGACTACGAAAGCAGGACTGTGACGGTGGACGGCAGAGCCTATCCCATGCTGGACACCGACTTCCCCACCGTCAACCCCGCCGATCCCTACGCCCTCACCCCCGAGGAGGAGATCCTGATCCACCAGCTCACCCTCTCCTTTCTCCACAGCGAGAAGCTCCAGCGGCACGTCCGCTTCCTCTACTCCAAGGGCAGCCTGTATAAAATCTTCAACGGCAACCTGCTCTTCCACGGCTGCATCCCCATGGCGGCCGACGGCTCCCTCCTCTCCTTCCCGGTGAACGGGGGGCGTCTCTCCGGCAAGGCCTTCCTGGACTATGCGGATTTGGCCGCCCGCCGGGCCTACTACTCCGCCCCCGGCTCGGCGGAGCGGGCCGCCGGCATGGACTTCCTGTGGTTCCTGTGGGCGGGCCGCAACAGCCCCATCTTCGGCCGCGACCGCATGACCACCTTTGAGCGGCGTTTCCTCGCCGACGAGTCCACCTGGACCGAGCCCAAAAACGTCTACTACCAGCTCTACAACGACCCGGAGATCTGCGAGGCGCTGCTGCGGGAGTTCGGCCTGGAGGGCCCCCACTGCCACATCATCAACGGCCACGTCCCCGTCAAGTCCAAGAAAGGGGAGAGCCCCATGAAGGGGGGCGGCAGGCTGCTGGTCATCGACGGCGGCTTCTGCAAGGCCTATCAGCAGACCACCGGCATCGCGGGCTATACCCTCATCTACAACTCCGCCTGCTACCGCCTGGTGTCCCACGAGCCCTTCGTGGGCCGGGCGGAGGCCATCCGCACCAGCCAGGACATCGCCTCCACCTCTGTGGTGTTCGAGCGGCTGGAGTCCCGGCTGAAAATCGCCGGCACCGACGTGGGCCGCCAGCTCCAGGAGCAGATCGACGATCTGATGGCCCTCCTGCTGGCCTACCGCAGCGGCGCCATTGCCGAGGATCACAAGGAGTATTGACGAGGGCCCCCGCCCTCTGGTACACTGGAAGAAAAACGGCGGTTTCCGCCGAAAGGAGGCTCTGTATGGCCCTCATCGCCTGCCCGGAGTGTGGAAAAGAGATCTCCAACCAGGCCCCCGCCTGCATCCACTGCGGCTGTCCCCTCGCTCCAAGGGCTCCCCTCGATCCAAACCGCTTCTCCGTGGTGCTCACCGCCTGCCCCGAGGACTCCGAGGGGCGTTACCGCGTCCGAAAGCTCGCCATCCACCTGGAGGAGAGCGTCTGGGAAGCCGTCTACGCGTTTCTCTCCCAGCCCGCGGCCGAACGCGCCCCCTCCACCCTCCAGACCCATCTGACCCAAAAGGACGCCTGGGCGCTGGCCGACACCCTCCGCGGGGCGGGGGCCGAGGTGCAGGTGCTCGACTCCACCATACCCGACGTCCCCCAGCCCCATCCCTTCGAGGGGTGCCGCGCCATGGACTTCGGCAAAACCGTGGCCGCAGTGATCCTTGGCGTCCTGGCCGCGCAGTTGATCCTCCTCCCCCTGGCCTTGCTCCTCTCCTAGCCCACCACTCCGCCCCTTCCGGCGAAAAGGAGGTTCTCCCCATGGCGCTCATTTCCTGTCCCGAGTGCGGAAAACAGATCTCCGACCAGGCCCCCGCCTGCATCCACTGCGGCTACCCTCTGCCCAAGCAGCCCACAGCCCCGGCAGCTCCCCCTTCTCCGGACCGCTTCTCCGTGGTGCTCACTGCCTGCCCGGACGGGCCGGAGACCCAGAGCAAGGTGGTGGAGCTGCTCATGGCCGAGCTGGGCATCTCCCGCGCCGAGGCCGAGGCCTACGTGGACAACTGCACGGTGGTTCCCTCTATCGTCCTGCGGGAGGGGATGACACAGGACGCGGCCCAGGCGCTGACATTCGCCCTGCGTGGCGTGGGGGCTTATGCCCGGGTGGTAGATCCCGCACAGTTGGAGCCCTCCTCTCCCCCTCCGCCGCCCGCCGAGGACCCGCCCGCCGACGAGGGGAGGGGCGGCATGGGGTTCGGCGGGACGGTGGCCGCGGTGATCGTGGGCGTGATCGCGGCGCTTCTCCTCCTCTCCCTGTTCTAAAGCGCCAGTTCACCCTCTCCGCGGGGGTGATCGGGGCCGCCGTCCTGCTCTACGCCTGCAACAAGCTGTGGTTTCTCCCCGCCGCCTCCGGTCCCCTCCGCCTCTTCCTGGCCTGGTACTTCAGCGACCTTCTGGCCGGGGCCCTGCTGCTGGCCCTGGTGGAGCTTCTTCTCGCTCTGGGGCGGGTGTCCCCCATACGCTCTGTTCCGGCCGCCGCCGGGTATCTGCTGGCCTGCGGCCTCTTTCTGGAGCTGGCCCCCCTGCTGTATAAGCCCTCCTCCGTGTGCGACCCGTGGGATCTGCTGGCCTATCTGGCAGGCGGCCTGCTGGCGCTCCCCCTGGAGCGGCGGCTGCTCAGCCATAGCATATAAAACCGGCTGCTTTCCAAGGAAAGCAGCCGGAATTTTTTAATCCTTTCCAGTGGGGACACCGCACAGGTGGGTCGGCGCGGCATCGTGGGTCCGGTCGGTGGCGTTGTATGACCAGAAGCGCCAGCCGCCGGACAGGTTGGAGCACCGGAAGCCATGCTGGGACAGGATGCGGCAGGCCAGATAGCTCCGCAGGCCGCTGTAGCAGTTGACATAAACCTTCTTCCCTTTGTCCAGTTCACCCAGCCGCCCCCGCAGCTCGTCCAGGGGGATGTGAAGCGCGTCGGAGCGGAGCAGTCCCTGCTTCCTGACCTCGCCCGGCGTGCGCACATCCAGCAGGATCACCGAGCCGTCCGCCGGCAGCTCCGCCACCGCGTCCCAGTGGTGCTGCTCCACCAGCCCCGCCCGGACATTCTCAATCACATAGCCAGCCATATTCACCGGATCCTTGGCCGAGCCGTAGGGGGGCGCGTAGGCCAGATCCAGCTCGGTGAGCTGTTCGGCGGTGAGGCCCGCCCGAATGGCGGCGGCCAGCACGTCCATGCGCTTGTCCACCCCATCGAACCCCACAATCTGCGCCCCAAGAATGCGGCCGGAGGCGGGATCGAAGAGGGTCTTGACCGTCATGTTGCGGGCGCCCGGGTAGTAGGAGGCGTGGGAGGCGGAGTAGGTCACCACCTTGTCATAGGCCACGCCCGCGGCCCGCGCCTGTTTTTCGTTCAGCCCCGTGGAGGCCGCTGTCAGGTCAAAGAGCTTGAGCACCGAGGTGCCCAGCGCCCCGGTGTAGGCGCTCCGCCGCCCGCAGATGTGGTCGGCGGCAATGCGCCCCTGCTTGTTGGCCGGGCCGGCCAGCGCAATGTGGCTTTTGGCTCCGGTGACAAAATGCCGCACCTCCACCGCGTCACCCACGGCGTAGACGTCCGGGGCGCTGGTGCGCATCTGCCCGTCCACCGAGATCGCCCCCTTGACGCCCAGGGCCAGGCCCGCCCGGCGGGCCAGCTCCGTGTCGGGGGCCACGCCGATGCCCAGCAGCACCAGGTCGGCCGGGAACCGCTCCCCGCCCTCCAGCTCTACAGCCAGCCCGTCCCCCTGGGGAGAGAAGCCGGACACCCGTGCGCCCAGGCGCAGCTCCACCCCCTGGCCCCGGAGATAGGTGTGGATCTCCGCCGCCATATCGGCGTCCAGGGGCGGCAGTACCTGCGCGCCCCGCTGGAGCAGAGTGGTGTGCACCCCCGCGTGCACCAGGTTCTCCGCCATCTCCAGGCCGATGAAGCCGCCGCCCACCACCACGGCCCGCCGGACGGGGTGCTCGTCCAGGTAGGCCCGGATGCGCAGGGTGTCCTCCACCGTGCGCAGGGTGAACACACGGGGGTCGTCCTCGCCGGGCAGGTTGGACCCCACGGGCCGCGCCCCGGGCGAGAGGAGCAGCTTGTCATAGTGGAGGGCGTAGGTGCTCCCATCCTCCAGGCGGCGGACGGTGACGGTATGCTGCTCCGGGTGAAGCTCCACCGCCTCCTGCCCCACCCGCACGTCAATTCCGAAGCGGTTCCGGAAGCCCTCCGGGGTCTGTAGGGTCAGCTCCTCCCGGTCGGTGATCACACCGCCCACATAGTAGGGCAGGCCGCAGTTGGCGTAGGACACGTAGCCCGTGCGCTCCAGGATGATGATCTCCGCGCGCTCGTCCAGGCGGCGCAGACGGGCCGCCGCAGTGGCCCCTCCGGCCACGCCGCCGATGATGACAACCTTCATGCTGCTTCCCTCCCTATGCTTCCAGCGGCCCGCGGTAGCCCAGCAGGCCCCCCAGATCGGTGACGGAATACCCCGCCCGCGCCAGCCGGGCTCTGGCCTGGGCGCTCCGCGCCCCGCTGCGGCAGTAGACAAACAGTGGGCTCCCGGCAGGCTCGGCGATGGTATCCAGCCGATCCAGGGGCAGGTTTTTCGCTCCGGGCAGGTGGCCGTCCCGGTATTCCTCCGGGGTGCGCACGTCCAGCAGGACGGCGCCCGAGGTGTTGCGGTATTGTTCCAGGCCCTCGCTCAGCGCGGGGCGGCGGGCAAAGAGGTCAAACAGTCCCATACATTCAGCACTCCTTTTTCTCACGGACGGGCGGGCCGTCCTGGACGCTCTGTCTGTACTCAGGATACCAGAAACAGCCCGCCCCTTCCGTGACAAAATCACCGTAGGCTGTCCGATGCCAGAGCCTCCAGCGCCGGAAGGTCCAGCAGCTCCACCCCGCCCCGGCCCAGCCGCACCAGACCGTCGTTCTGGAAGTCCTTGAGCAGGCGGCTCACCACCTCCCGGGCGGAACCCAGGTGGCGGGCCAGCTGGTCATGGGTGAGGCGGAGGGAGGCGCTCTCCGCCAGGCGGCTCTCCTCCACCAGCAGGGCGGCCAGGCGGCCGTCCAGCTTCTTGCTCAGAATCTGGTCCATTCGCCACATCACCTCGGAGAAGCGGTCGGCCATCAGCTCGCTGGTGTAGTTGGCCACTGCCGCGCTCTCCTCCATCAGCCCTTGATACACCTCCGCCGGCAGAAAGAGGGCAGTGGTATCCCGCTCCGCCTCCACCAGCACGTCGAACTGGATGCCCCGCAGTACGCAGGAGGCGGAAAAAAGGCACATATCCCGGGGAAAGAGCCGGTAGAGGGTCAGCTCCCGCCCCTCGTCGGTGAGCATATAGGCGCGGAGCTGTCCCTCGGTGGGCAGGATAAGCCCCGCGCACTCCGCCCCGCCGCCGTACACCATCTCCCCCCGGACGAAGCGCCGCACCGCGGCGCCCTCCTCCAGCCGCCGCCGCTGTCCCTCCGTCAGCCGATCCCAAAAGGGCAGGTACTCCCGCAGCATCAGCCTTCCTCCTCTCCCTCGTTGGCCTCCTGGGCGGTGCAGGCCTCGGCCGGAGGCGCCTCCTGGAAGTGCACCTCCAGCACCGCCTGGGGCCTGTTCAGCCGGATGGCGGCGTGCCGCCCCTTCCGGGCCGCCGCCTCCTCCAGCAGGGCGGCCAGCTCCCCCAGCACCTCCCCCGTCAGGGGGCCGCCCCGCCAGTGGAACACCAGGGGCTTCCCCTTGCGGACGGCCTGGGCGGCCCGCCCGGCCACCTCCTCCGGGCGGGTGAAGGAGAGCCTGGCCTCCCGGTAGTAGAACCGCCCCCCGTCGGCGCAGGCGGGCACCGGATAGACCAGGGCCTCGTGATCCCGGAACAGCCGCCGGTCGTCCAGATTGAAGTAGTCGTAGCGCATCAGCTCCGCCGATCCCAGCGAGTTGTCAAAGGTGGCGTCCAGGTGGTAATACGCATCCCCCAGGCGCACCACGTTCCAGGCGTGGCGGTACTTGATCCCCTTGTCCGGGTTGTTCTCCGCCAGGGCCACGATGCACCACACCCCCAGCCGGTCGCACAGGCACTTGACCGCCTTGGCGATGCCCTCGCACACCCCCACCCCCTGGCCCAGCGGGCCGAGAATCTCGTGGGAGTAGGGCTTTTTCAGCTTGTCGTAGCGGACATTCCGGCAGATGAAGTCGTGGACATACCGCTCCTTCTCCCCCTCGTTCAGCCCCATGGCCGGGCGGCACAGGCGGTCCAGCCGGGCGGCCAGCGCTTTCTGGTGGGTCTGGATCTTCCCCTTGTCGAAGCGGTACTGGGGCAGCAGCTCCACCGTGGCGGCGGCCGGGTGCACCCGGTAGGAGAAGCCGGTGACGTAGAACAGCTCCGGGCAGTCCAGCCGCAGGCGGGCCAGCACGTCCCCCAGCTCCCGCCCCTCCAGCCGGGGCACCGGGAAGGCGGGGCGGAGGGCGGCCAGCCCGGTCTTCATGGCGTGGTAGGCCGCCTGGCCGGCCTTGTCCAGCTGCCGGAAATAGTACGCCTCGGTCATGCCCCCTCCTCCAGCAGCCGGAGCAGCGTCCGGGCCACGCCGTCCTCCTGGTTGGTGCCCGTTACCAGCCGCGCCGCCGCCTTGGCCTCCGGCGCGGCGTTCCCCATGGCCACCCCCAGCCCCGCCGCCGCCAGCATGGAGCAGTCGTTGCGCTCGTCCCCGAAGGCCACCGCCCGCTCCAGGGGGATGCCCAGGTACGCGCACAGGGCGGTCATGGCCGCCCCCTTTGTGGCGTCCCGGTGGGTGAGCTCCACGTTGCCGGGCAGGGAGCAGGCCACCGACAGCTCGGGGAACTCCTCCGCCAGGGCGGCGAGCACCGCCCGCTGGGTGGCCTCGTCCCGAAAGTAGCTCTGGATCTTCTGCACCGGCCGCCCCCGGCGGCCCACATAGCCCCGCAGATCCTCCATGGGGCGGCGCATCTCCCGGATGATCCGCCGGGAGACCGGATCGAGGATCCAGTCGTCCAGCGCGGCGTAGTACCTGGCCTCCATCCAGCCGCAGTTGTCCTCCATATAGCAGTCCAGGGTGCCGGGAAAGTCCTCCAGCCGGGCCATCACCCGAACGGCCAGCTCCGGGGACAGCTCCGCCCGGCGGATGGCCCTCCCCTCCGCCCGGTCCCAAACCACCGCCCCGTTCATCACAATGGCGTACCGCCAGAAGGGCAGCTCCTGCACCGCCCGGGGAATGGCGTTGAAAAAACGCCCGGTGGCGGGCACGAAGGAAATCCCCCGCTCCGCCGCCCGGGCCAGGGCCTCCGCCGTCCCGGGGGACAGTCCCTTGTCCCCCAGCAGCAGGGTGCCGTCCAAATCGCTGAAGATGATATCAATGCGCACCGCAGATGCCTCCTGACCGCCCCGTGGCTCCTTCCGGGGCTTCGCTGTCTGTTTTGTCTATTATACCGTGTCCCGCCCCGGAATTCCACCCCGGTCTGTCCGATTTGACAAAACGCCAAATATAGTATTGCGCTTTTCCAGTTAGCCCTATATAATGTAGCGGACGAATGAATTGTAAGGAGTGGCAGCACCAGTGAAAATCATGAAGCGCAACGGCAGCGAGGCCGCCTTTGACCGGGAGAAGATCGCCGCCGCCGTCACCAAAGCCAATCTGGCCACCGACCAGCCGCCGGAGCTGTCCGGCGGGCAGGTGGCCCAGCTCGCCCTCAGCGTGGAGCAGGCCGCCGCCCGGATGGGCCGCACCCTGTCCGTGGAGGAGATTCAGGAGCTGGTGGAGACCGAGATTATGCGCCTGGGCGCCTTTGAGACCGCCAAGCGCTACATCCGCTACCGCTATATCCGCTCCCTGGCCCGGGCGGCCAACACCACCGACAGCCAGATCCTCACCCTCATCGAGTGCAACAACGAGGAGGCCAAGCAGGAGAACGCCAACAAGAACCCGGTGGTCAACTCGGTTCAGCGGGACTACATGGCCGGCGAGGTGTCCAAGGACATCACCCAGCGGCTGCTGCTCCCCCCCGACATCGTGGAGGCCCACAAGGCGGGCATCATCCACTTCCACGACATGGACTACTACGCCCAGCACATGCACAACTGCGATCTGGTCAACCTGGAGGACATGCTCCAAAACGGCACCGTCATCTCGGGCACCCTCATCGAAAAGCCCCACAGCTTTTCCACCGCCTGCAACATCGCCACCCAGATCATCGCCCAGGTGGCCTCCAACCAGTACGGCGGCCAGTCCATCTCCCTGGCCCACCTGGCCCCCTTCGTCCAGGTCTCCCGGGAGAAGATCCGCGGGCAGGTGCTGGCGGAGATCGCCGCCGTGGGCGGCACCCCCTCGGAGGAGGTGCTCTCCGGCATCGTGGAGAAGCGCCTGCGGGAGGAGATCCGCCGTGGGGTGCAGACCATCCAGTACCAGGTGGTCACCCTCATGACCACCAACGGACAGGCCCCCTTCGTCACCGTGTTCATGTACCTGGGCGAGGTAGACGATCCCCAGACCAAGCGGGATCTGGCCCTCATCATCGAGGAGACCCTGGTACAGCGCTATGAGGGCGTAAAGAACGAGGAGGGGGTTTGGATCACCCCGGCCTTCCCCAAGCTCATCTATGTGCTGGAGGAGGACAACGTGCGCCCCGGCACCCCCTACTACTATCTGACCAGGCTGGCCGCCAAGTGCACCGCCCGCCGCCTGGTGCCCGACTACATCTCCGAGAAGATCATGAAGCATAACAAGGTGGATCAGAACGGGGAGGGCCAGTGCTACACCTGCATGGGCTGCCGCTCCTTCCTCACCCCCTACGTGGATCCGGAGACCGGAAAGCCCAAGTACTACGGCCGGTTCAACCAGGGCGTGGTGACCATCAATCTGGTGGACGTGGCCCTCTCCTCCGGCGGCGACCGCGAGAAGTTCTGGAAGGTGTTCGACGAGCGGCTGGAGCTGTGCTACCGGGCGCTGATGTGCCGCCACGAGCGGCTGAAGGGCACCCTGTCCGACGCGGCCCCCATCCTGTGGCAGTACGGCGCTCTGGCCCGGCTGAAGAAGGGGGAGCCCATCGACCGGCTGCTCTACAACGGCTACTCCACCATCTCCCTGGGCTACGCGGGGCTGTACGAGTGCGTCAAGTACATGACCGGCCGCTCCCACACCGATCCGGAGGCCACCCCCTTCGCCCTGGAGGTCATGGAGCACATGAACCGGGCCACCGCCGTCTGGAAGGCCAAGGAGCACATCGACTTCTCCCTCTACGGCACGCCGCTGGAGTCCACCACCTACAAGTTCGCCAAGTGCCTGCAAAAGCGCTTCGGCGTCATCCCCGGCATCACCGACAAGTCCTACATCACCAACAGCTACCACGTCCACGTCACCGAGGAGATCGACGCCTTCTCCAAGCTGTCCTTCGAGGCCCAGTTCCAGGCCCTCTCCCCCGGCGGCGCCATCAGCTATGTGGAGGTGCCCGACATGCAGCAGAACCTGGAGGCCGTGCTCCAGGTCATGGGCTTCATCTACGACCACATCATGTACGCCGAGCTGAACACCAAGAGCGACTACTGCCAGGTGTGCGGCTTTGACGGGGAGATCCGGATCGTGGAGGACGACGGCAAGCTGGTGTGGGAGTGCCCCAAGTGCGGCAACCGGGAGCAGAGCAAGCTCAACGTGGCCCGGCGCACCTGCGGCTACATCGGCACCCAGTTCTGGAACCAGGGCCGCACCCAGGAGATCAAGGAGCGGGTGCTCCACCTGTAAGGAGGGCGGTTCCAGTGTACTACGGCAGCATCAAGCCCTGCGACATCGCCAACGGCACCGGGGTGCGGGTGACCCTCTTTGTCTCGGGCTGCACCCACCGCTGCAAGGGCTGCTTCCAGCCCCAGACCTGGGACTTCCGCTACGGCCAGCCCTTTACCGCCGAGACCGAGGAGGCGCTTCTGGAGGCCTTGGACCGGCCCTACATCAGCGGGCTTACCCTGCTGGGGGGCGAGCCCTTCGAGCCGGACAACCAGCGCGCCCTGCTCCCCTTCCTCCGCCGCCTGCGGCAGCAGCTCCCGGACAAGACCGTGTGGGCCTTTTCCGGCTACACCTGGGAGGAGCTGACCGGGCAGAGCCGCGCCCGCTGCGAGGCCACCGGCGCGCTGCTCTCCCTGGTGGACGTGCTGGTGGATGGGGAATTTGTGGAGGCTCTCAGGGACATCTCCCTGCGCTTCCGCGGCTCCTCCAACCAGCGGCTGCTGGACGTCCCCGCCTCCCTGGCCGCCGGGCGGCCCATCCCTTGGGAAGGCTAAACAACAAAAAACAGGCCGGCCGGAGCGGGACCCCTCGCTCCGGCCGGCCTGTTTTTTCTCCGCAGCGTCCTACATCCCGCCTCCGTAGTAACGCCGGGCCAGCTCCACAATGGCATTTAAGCACTTGTCATCCCGCTGCCGCCAGAGCAGATGCTCCTCGCTGGGCGGGATATCTCTCAGGGGGACGAAGACCACGTGCTCTCCGGCACTGAAGCGATAGAGCTCAGACAAAACAGCAATCCCGCATCCGCAGGCCACCATGGTGAAGATTTGGGGAATGGAGTCCGCCTCCTGGACCACGTGGGGTGAGAAGCCATTCCGGCCGGCATAAGTTACCACCGTGTCAAACTCCACACCGGAGATTTTGTAGTCTGGAACCAAAAACGCCTCATGCCGCAGTTGAGAGAAGCTCAGCTCTCCCGCCCCAGCCAGGGGATGGCCGCCGGGCAGCACGGCGCAGATCTGGCTGACGGACAGGCTCTGCCGCCCCACGTTGTCCGCCCGGGGCCGGCCAAAAGCCAGGACGAAGTCTGCCATGTGGTCGTCCAGGGCGCGGAGAAGTCCGTTTTCGCTGTAAAAGCGCAGCTCCAGCCGGAGGTTGGGGTATTCCTCCTCGATATGCCGCCGCAGGCCGGCAAAGGTATCGCAGACCCGGTCCCGGGGCAGGCCGAAGCGGACCAGGCCCGAGATGTCGCCCGCTGCCGTCCGGGCATTGTTCACCCCCTTACGATATACCTCCAGCATCTCCTCACACGTCCGTGCGAACTTCTCCCCCGCCGCTGTCAGTGCCACTGTCCGTGTGCTGCGCTCCACCAGCCTGAGGTTCAGCTCGCTCTCCAGCGCCGCGATGCTTTTGCTCAGGGCTGGCTGGGTGATGTATAGCTGCTTCGCCGCCTGAGTGTAGCTTCCGGACTGGCAGAGCGCATAGAAATGGGACATCTGCGCGATAGTCATACAGCCACCTCCTCGTGGTATGGCCATTATATAACATTTCCTTATAAATAAAAAGGAAAAACATGAATTTAACAAATAAGCCGACCCGTGTTATAGTTGCCATGGAGAGAGGTGTGCGGTGAAACCGCACCAAAGACAGAAGGAGGAAAAACGATGAAACAGACAAACGCCTCCCCCAAGCACAGCTCGCGGATCTACTACCTGGGGACGCTGGCCATGCTGGCGAGCATGCTCCTGCTCCCCCATCTGATCCCGTCCTGGGCTGACGGGATCACCCCCGCCGGCGTGTCCATCGCCTGCGTGTTTGTGGGTGCCATTATCGGCATCCTGACCACCAACGACCTGATCCTGTGCGCCCTGTTCGCCATGGGCGGCCTGGTAATCAACGGCATTCAGACCCCTGCCCAGGTAATCAGCTCCTTTATGGGCGCCTCCTATGTGTGGCAGATCGTGGTGCTCTATGCCCTGTGCTACGTCATCATCCGGGACAACACCGGCGAGGTCATCGCCCGGTTCCTCCTGACCCGCAGATTCACTCAAAAATACCCGATGGTCATGGTGATGATGCTCCTCTTCGCCTTTGGCCTGGCCGCCGCCTTCATGGGGGTGTTCGGCGCCCTCATCGTGGGTTTCACCCTGCTGGATGGAATCTACGCCGAGGCCGGTATCGAGCCAAAAAGCAAGCTGGCCCGCCTGCTATGCCTGGGCGCCTTTATCACCATGTGTATCGGCCCTATGACCATCGGCAGCATGGCGGCCCTTAATCTGGCGGCAGGGCAGTTCTTTCTGGCCGCTGCCGGGGTGCAGGTAGTCACCTTCCGCTTCGTGGCGGAGGCCTTTGCCATTCTCATTGCCTTCTGCGCCGTCTTCGCTCTGGCCCTGCGCTTCCTCTTCCGGTGCGACATCCGAGCCCTGGGCCGGGTAGATCTGGCCCAGGCCCTGGCGGACAAGCCCCTGCGCCTGACCCGGAGGCAGTGGATCCCCCTGGCCGCCTTTCTGATCATCGCCCTCCACTCCTTCACCAGCCCCTACTGGCCTGAGATGCCGGTGCTGAGCGCCCTAAAGGAAATGGACACCGTTCTTTTTACCTCAGTGGCCCTGGCGGTGCTGGCCCTTATCCGGGTGGACGGGGAACAGATCTTCTGCCCTGTGGAGGCCTTCACCAAGGGCGTGAGCTGGCCCATTGTCATGGCCGTGGCCTCCATGGCAGCTATCGGCGGCCTGCTGGTGGCCGACGAGTACGGCATCAAAGCCTGGCTGACGCAGGCCCTGGGTGGCCTCTTCTCCAATCACAGCCCCCTGCTCTTTGTGGCCATGACGGTACTTATTACCTTGGTGCTCACCAACTTCTTCTCTAACACAGCCACCCTGCTGGTGGTCTCCTCCCTGGTATCCACCCTGAGCGGTCCCCTGGTGGAGGCAGGGTATGACATCACCATCCTGGCCGTGGCCATCTCGCTGAGCTCCATGGTGGCCTACCTCACCTACGCGTCCAGCGGTCAGGCCGCCATCCTGCTCAGTCAGAAAAACATGGACAACAAATTCATCTGGACCTACGGTATCGCGGCCATGCTGCTCTATGCGGCGGTGGTTATTCTGGTGTCCGCGGTGTGCCTCTTCTTTTGAAAGGAGCGTTTCGCCATGAATTATCCCTCTTTGGTTTCCCTGAGGGAGGTTGCCCCCAGGGACGGCTGGCAGAAATTCAAGACCGTCCTTCCAACCGAGGTTAAGCGGGAGCTTATCTGTAGTATGATCGACTACGGCGCCCGTGAGCTGGAGATCGGCGTCTTCAGCTCAGATCCCGTACGTGGCCGACAGTACCTGGATCTGGACTCCCTCTGCCAAATGGTGCTCCCCTACGCCGCCGAGAAGGGCGTCAGAGTGACCGCCCTGGTGGAGAGCGTGGAGGCCGCCCGACGGGCCAGTACGCTGGGCATCCGCCACGTGGACTTCTTCCTCTCCGTCAGCGACACCTTCGGCCGGGGCTTCGGCTCCACGCCGGTGGAGGCCTTCGCCACCCTTGAAGCCATCGCCAGCCTCCCGGATCTCCAGGTGCAAGCGGCCCTGGGCGCGGTCTTCGGCTGTCCCTTCGGCGATGCCACCCCTCTGGAGAAAACCCTGGCCTATGCCCGGCGAGCCATGGAGCTGGGGGCCTCCTCCCTGGGCCTGGGAGACTCCGCCGGAATGGCCGACCCCATCCATACCGAGCGCATCCTGCGGGGGATTCTGGAGCGCTTCCGGCCAGAGCAGATCTCACTGCACATCCACAACACTGAGGGATTTGGTCTTGCCAACTGCGTGAAAGCCATGGAGTTGGGCTTTACCCGGTTTGACGTGTCCCTGGCCGGCATGGGCGGCTGCCCCGTGATTCCCAATGCCAAGGGGAACATTCCCACCGAAGATTTCGTCAATCTGCTCCACAAAATGGACATCGACTGCGGCATTGATCTGGATCGCTGCACCGTGGCCTCTTTGGACATGAGCCGCCGGATCGGCGCACCGGTCATCAGCAGTATGGTGGGCAACACCCTTCTGAAACAGGATGCCTCCCCGCTACCTTGTTAAATGAACGGCTACCTATGTCTAAAAAAGCGCCCGCCTGCGCATAGCAGTTGGGCGCTTTTTTCATGTGCATCTCGGAATGTATAGGCTGGAACCTTCGTTTACTGTCCTTCCTTCTTCTCCCGTTCCGCCATCTCGCCAGCAATCTTCTGGAAACTGTCGGCAATAAATCCATAGTTCTCCCGGCGGTGGGGTACCAGGCACTCGCTACAGTCCTTGACGCCGCTTTCCAAATAGGTGAAGTTTCCCCCGCACTTCCGCCCCAGCATATAAAGCGGGCAGTAGCAGAACAGGCAGTTGAACTCCGTCCCCTCCGGCACCGGGTGGCAGGGGTAATATTCGCACTCCTTGTTGGTATAGAAAGCGAAGTGCTTGCCCTCCCAGTATTTTTTTTGTTCGCCCATAACCGTATCTCCTTCCCGTTGCGTCAATTCTCTTTTGTCTCCTCCCAAGGGGTAAACAGACAGTAGGCGGGGCATAGCTCCCCCATATAGATCCACACGTTCTCCCCCATCTCCACCGGCTCCGGGAAGGTCAGGTTGGGGATGAACAGCTTCAAAGTGGTACGTTTCTTCCCTTTCAGATTTACCCCCTCCGCCGTGGGGTGGGTCCGGAATTCCTCTACCTGCTGTGCCAGGTCGGCGATGCCCAGCTCCCGCGCCAACCGGGGCAGCACCTCGTTCTCCTTACAGTAGGATACGTGGTCGGGGTTCTTGATCCAGGTGAGATTCAGCATAGCGGTCTCCTTCCTTTCTGCTCGTCGTCACTGTCTCCTGCATAAAGCTGCGGCCGCGGCAGATCCCATGATCCGCCGCGGCCGCTTTTCCGCGCGCTTTCCCGGCGCACACCGACGTGCGCCCCACTCTCAAACACCATAGGTCTTCCGGCTCGTGCCTTTCCAGAGCGATCTCGCTCCTGCGTCTGCCGTTCCGCCTTCTCAGGGCCCTGCCCCAATGACCGGCTCACGCCTCGAACGGCAACCTCAAGCACATACGGCTACGGGTATAGCTCCGGACTCCCACCGGCTTCCCTCATCCCTGCGCCTGCCCGAAGGGCAGCACTCGCGCAGAGTCATGATGCTCCATATAAACTTGGCTGTGCACCCTTATTATACTCCATGCAGGCCAAAAGTCAAGAGACGGGTGGCGGTCCTGCTGCCTCGGCATTCAGAAATTGTGTTTTGATGATATTCAGACCCAACCGGCCGCCGGCCGCCTTGCCGAACCCGTCGATAATCTGATTGATTGTATCCGCACTCTAAAAGATTTTTAATTTTTCCTTTGCACGGGTGATGGCTGTATAGAAAATGCCGTGGGAGATCTGCTCGGAATTGCTGCTGGGGATGACCTCCTTGGCGGAATTGTACTCGAGGCCCTGCGCCTTGTGAATAGAGACTGTATAGGCCAACTGAAAGGGGACGACCGAAAGCCCAAGGAGTGGTCGTTGGAGATCCCGTCCAGCTACAGACGAAGTCATCCCCAGACTCTTCCGTGTTTTTGATCTCGTCCCCGCCGGTAAAGCGGATCACCGCGGAGTCCTTGCTAAAATCGAGCGACGCGAGAAACCTGGGGGAAATGTACTTCCAGAATACGCGCTCCTGCCCTCGCTTCCCCGTATTTAACACCAGGAACAAGATACCGGGGTCCAGCGTAACCTCCAAAGCCACATATGCAGGGAAGGCAAGATCCCGTAGCCGATAGTGGACAGCGCCGTCCAGCGATATCTGCGGGGTCGAGGTTCCCTTACTCTGGATCACAAAGCTCCGCTTTGGCCGCCTAGACACCTCTGGAGACGGGACTAATTCAAACGTCCCATCCGTATTAGGCCATGTGTCTTCAGTCGAGAACCTCTCACTGATTTTCCGTCCGAGCCCAAAAATGCCTGGAGCATTGTAACTGCGTCCCGGTCATCACCAGACCGGGCGGTGTGGGTGTTACTATGCCGCTGAAGCTGTTCAGATGTAATTTTAGTCAATCCGACCATGCCCCCTTTATGTTGACAGAAAATCCTTCCAAAATTGCTTATATGCTAATTGTAATCAATTTCCGCTCTTTTTACAAGCTACATGCCATATCCTCTGATTCCAAAATTAAATCTTTTCCTTTCGCCTGCAAAATCCAGATAATATTTTGTAGTAAAACACCTCTATAGCATGACTGATTGCCAGCATATCATGGAGGTATTACAAATTTAAAAACCACGTCTCAGCCTCAATTGGCTAAGATGTGGCTTTCAAATTTGGAGCAGACGGTTAAAACCGACAAGAAAAAAGCCGCCCGCAGGGCGGCCCCAAACCGAAGCCCAGCGTAAGCTGGTTCGGTTTGGAAAGGAGGAGCAGCGGCGTGAGCGCGCTCTGACATATAAAATAAGTCGGAGCAAGCGATCCATAGCTTGCTCCGACATGGTGCACCGAGTACGGATAAATCCGAACCCTCAACCTCCGCCAGTGTGATGGTCTTAGAACCGTCCTTATAGTTGAAAATAAGGATTATCTTGTCCTCATAAAGATACACCGCATTTACAAAACTGTCAATCAGTCTTTGCCGCTGTTCCCGCTTTGTCACATCAAATTTACGGAAACGGTAAATGAAAAATGCTATCTGTTCTCTTGTAAGCAGGGGCTTGTGCATTTCCTCCTGCAAAATACTGACTTCAAGCTGGCTTTTGGTTTCCTCCAACTCGTCCAGTCTTTGCTTGGTGGACGGAGTAAAAATCCCTGCTTGAATGGCGTTGAGCATATTGTTAATACCTTTTTCCGTTTCTGCAAGCTGCTTTTTCAAAAGGGGCAGATCGGTGCTTTCTTTCTTCTGCAACTCCATCAGCGTATCAATCAGCCGTTCCATGACTTCATCATTCATAATTGCTTTCATGGTATAGTTGACAACCAAATCTTCAATCCAATCTTTCTTGACCGCTTTCTTGTCGCAGAGCTTCTTTTTCTTAGTATTCACACAACGGTAATATCGATGGACTTTCATTGTATGGCTTGTGCCGCTTTCTCCCACCATAAAGGAGCCGCATTTCCCACAGTACAGCTTCGTTGTCAAGAGGTAATCGTCCTCAGCTTTGTGACGGGCGGGAGCCTTTTTATTCTTCGCCAGCCGTTCCTGTACCCGTTCAAATAATTCTTTCGGGACAATCGCCGGAATACCGTCCTCCTTGACTACATCACGATAACTGTACTCGCCCATATAGCGGCGGTTCTTCAAAAGGTGGTTCATAATATTCAGCGTAATTTTCCCGCCACGAATGGAACGCATACCCCTGTCATTTAATAGATTAACAAGTTCCTGCATGGTTGCGCCCTCGCTGTACTTCGTAAACATTTCCAGCACCACCGGGGCAGTCTTGGGGTCGATTTGATAATACTGCTGTTCGTCAATATAATATCCCATCGGAACAGTACCGCCGTTATATTTACATTTCAGCGCATTGTCAGTCAGTCCCCGGATAACCTTTTCAGAAAGTTCCGCAGAATAGTATTCTGCATACCCCTCCAACATGGCTTCCAGAATAATTCCCTCGCTGCCCTCGGAGATATTTTCTCTTGCGGAAATGACTTTCACACCGTTCTTTTTCAAAAGATTTTTATATCGTGCGCTGTCGTAACGGTTCCGGGCAAAGCGGTCTAATTTCCACACAAGGACAACATCAAATAAGCCTTTTGCGCTGTCTTTAATCATGTGTTGAAATTCGGGGCGGTTATCTGTTTTTGCTGACAATGCCCTATCAATATAAGTCCCTAAAATTGTAATATCGTTGCGCTCTGCATACTCCTTACATTCCCGCAACTGTCCCTCAATACTTTCTTCTCGTTGGTTATCAGAGGAATAACGGGCGTAAATCACACCTTTCATTTTTTCTCCACCTCCATCATTTCAAGAAGTGTCTGTTTTAATTTTTCATTCAGCGGAGATTGCGGATCAAAACACATTTCAATAAACTGCTTCATTTCCTCACTCCCCGGCGCAATCTTCGGACGGTGTTCATATAGCTTGCCTTGCGGATTGTCTGTCCGGGCAAGCAGGTAATCCAATGATACATCAAAATAATCCGCATACCTTACAAGCGTTTCCAAAGAGGGAGCCGACTGCCCCTGCTCATAACGATTGATACTGGACTGCTTCACTCCCAAAAGTTCCGCCATCTTTACCTGAGACAGCTTCACACTTTCCCGCAATCTCCGCAGGCGTTCTCCTAATTCTTTCATGAGCTGTAACCTCCTTGTTTCCTCTATGCGTAGTATATCATTTTTGAGGTTTTATTTCAACCCGTATTAAGCATATTTTTGAGAAATATACTCGTAAAGCGGATAAAGAAAACAGGGAGGGTTACAACAAAATAAGCGGTCAATCGGACTGTGGTTTTACAGCAGATTGTGACCGCTTATTTTGCATTTTGGAGGAAGTGTGGCTACACATTCCGACAAAAAAGGGTTTCCAAAGGGTATCCCTTTGGCACACGACTTTGCTTGCAAAGTGTAGTGTGTTATACGCTCTGTCGGCGTTGCTGCGAAAATGAGGTTGCCAACCGGGAGGGCAAGGGCATTTGAAGCAGCAGGAAAGCAGGGCTGTGATTGCGTGTCGTGGAGCCGCAAGCGCAGGGCTGGTTTCATCAGCAGACAGGGCGTATATGAAAATGTGGCTTTTACATTCATTCTGCCGGATCGCAGCCTTCGATATAATATGTTTCGCTGGATTCACCTGTGATTTCCTCCAGCATACGATGGATTTTTTTCCTCTCCTGCCCCATATAGAATTGCTGTTCCTCATTTTCCCCATCCTTAGGAATGAGGGAAACAGCATAAAGCCCATTATCCATATAGAACTTATCGTTTTTCAAGAGAAAACTGCACACTTCCTGTCCATCCAAAAGAAGTACGAACTTGATTTTTTCCTCAGGATAATCAATCACGGCTTCATTGGCTGTTGAAATGAGCTTGCCCGCAGCAAGAGCCGAAGCAAAAATTTCCCCCTGTTCTTTGCTGAGCGGATAAAAGTCCCCATCATAATAAAGCATTACGCCAATAGGTGTTTTATAATCCGGCGTTCCGCCGAACAGGAGATAGAAATTATCAAAATTCCTATTCTCTTCCTGCCACCTATCTGAATGTTCCAAAAAATCAGGCCTGTCAGGGGACAGGAGTTTTTTTCTTAAATCCATGTCCCGACATTCATTTTCAAATAATACATCCCTATACGAATCTGTAAAAACAAAGTTTTCCGGCGACCAATCTTCACTCTGTCTACTTTGATAGTCAACAGTTCCATCTGCGCTCCAAGGCTCCCTTTTGATCAGATGGCCTAAACTGTCAAAGGTAAGATAATTTCCCTTTCCGGTATTCCACTGATCGAACTGGTCTGGATAATAGGGCGTTATGGAGGCAATGACTCCGTTCTTGTGAAAGGAAATTTGTCTTTTGATGATCTCGCCATCGCAAACACAAACTGCATATTGGATTTTATAGTTTTGATTGAACGCTGTATAAAGGGTATCCAATACTACATAATCTCCCCAGGTCTGTGTTTCTTCCCTCAGAATTTTTTCATAATCCTGATGAATTGGGATGGCGATGCCGGCGTTTTGGATGTCGTCTGCTCCAAGCAGCAAGGAGGGGCTGGAATAGGTTACCGCCAGCGGCTCGTCAGGCGCCTGCGTGTGCCCGATCAACTGACCCTCAAAATAATATTCAAATCCATTTGCTTTTGCTTTGAACGGATTTAACCGGAGCTTGTCATAGAACGATTTTCTGAAGCCAGTGTAAAGGTTACCATCCTTGTCATAAGCCAAATAGAGACCATCTTTGTTTTGCCGTATTTCCAGTGCTGGCTCGTAAGTAACTCCGGTGTAAAAATAACTTTCAAAATAGCCCAGAACTGAGTAGGCACCTTTTGAATATTTCGCAAGGGCAATATAAGAAACAATCGCCATCAGCAAGATTCCTACAACAATAAAAGTCCGGCCAAAGACAATGCTTCCATTTTTCAGAATCGACAGTCCAATGAAAACTGTCGTTAAAAAACCGCAGAACAACGCAGCAAGAAGCAATAGGAAAAACCCAAGACTTATAATTCCTATCCAGTTCATAGTGTCCTCACTTTCCCAAAATGAGTGGTAACAGTCATGCTTTTGTTAGCAATGCAATAAACCCTAATAGCAGTTCAAACATCCCCATGACAAACTCTCAATTTTGTCGTTCTTTTACTTTTTTCCTCGCTGTGGCTTTGGATTTTTCAGCAAGTCCGACTTCTGTGCAATCTTTTTCAGCCACTTCTTTTCTTCTTCGGATAGTTTCTTCAAATTCAATTTGAGCCGCTTACAGATAAACGCCAAAGCCGCTTGCTCCGGGTCGTTGCCCTCGCTGGCGACTTCATCTGCGGTCTGTAAAAAATCTTCCAGCGGGTTGTCCTCCGGGACGCTGAAAAAATCGTCCTTATGTGCTTCCCGCAGGTCAAGAGCTATCTTGTTTATGTCCTGCTGTATCACATAGCGGCAAAAACTGTCATCATCAATATGGGCGGCGATAAGCTGTCTTAACTGCGGGTCGGACAAGCTGGGATTGTGCTGCTTCATAATGGTTGCGCTCACAGCGTCTATAATGGCATTTGCACTCTGCACCTGTTTTCCTGCGATACCGTTTACATAGATTTCGAGGTCAGCCATCAGCCGGGGGAAATCCGGGTGTACCGCCAGTTCACACAAGAGGGAATTATCTACCAACCCGCTTTTCAAGAGTTCAATCATATCATCACTCAAACGCAGGTCTGCAAGATCGGCGTTTGGGTGATTTTTTGTTTGAGAACGCCCCAGCAGATAATCAACAGTCACTTCATAAAACTTTGCCAACGCAATAAGGGCATAATGGCTGATGTCCTTGAAATTATCCCCCTCATAACTGCCCAACGCAGACTTGGAGAGGTGCGTCTGCTCCGCAAGCTGTTCCAGCGTCAACCCACGCTCCACACGCAGGTCTTTCAATCGTTCTTGTATGGATAGTTCCATGCTCTCCCTCCTTGTCTGCTTGGTAGTTACATTGCTCTAAGTTATCCATTGATAAGAGGAAATATATACGCTCCTATATAATTTTAAGATAGGCAAATCATCATAGATGTAAAACATCAAAGGATGTTTCAATAATTTATCTGGCAAGTCCTCATCAAAATTTAATATGAAACTCTCGGTTAAGCCATCGGGTGTGGTTTTGTTACTAAGAGCTATAATCAATGAAGTTTCATCAATCACAACTTTTTCGCTTGTATCTGTAAAAGCTATTTCCAATTTTTTCATGTTGTCACCGTAGTACAATTTCGATTTACTGTTTTGTTTCTTCCATTCTATCACAATTCCGAGAGCGTGGAAATAAAGAGTTTTCCGGGCTGATTTCCGACCTTATGGATATACGGGGCGGGCGGTCTTTTAGGTGTAGACTTAGGGTAGTTCATCGATGAGCTGCACCTTGAAAAATGAATAACCGTCCGAAAAGGAATACCCCGGCAGGGGAAGCACCGCAACGAGCCACTTCGGGACAAAATGTCCCGAAGTCCGGGGAGCGTGCCAGCGCTGGAACACGCCGCAGGAATGGGGCAGGAAGCCTTTTCGGGGAGAACGGCTAAGGAAAAATGGAGGGAACACATGAGAGAGAACCCATATAAACGACTGCCGCCCATAGAGCGCAGGCAGGACGGTTCCCTTTACCGCATGACACCGGCACAGAGGAAACAGGCAAACGCCCTGATCCGTCGGGAGTGCTGCTGTTATGAGGACGGGAACTGTATGCTCCTTGACGATGGGGACACCCACACTTGCCCCCAGACCATTTCTTTCTCGGTCTGCTGTAAGTGGTTCCGCTGGTCGGTCTTGCCGCAAATCGGGACGCTGGAAGCGGAGATTTTCCGGGATAAGGAGCTAAAACGCTGTGCGGTCTGCGGCAGAGTGTTCGTCCCAAAGTCCAACCGGGCGAAATACTGTCCCGACTGTGCCGCCAGAGTTCACAGGCGGCAGAAAACAGAAAGTGAACGGAAAAGGAGGTCTTGTGTGGACAGTTAGGGGCTGAAAAGTCCTTGATTTACAAGGCTTTACAAGCACAGAACAGGGGTAGGCAATAGAAACTACCGTCTGCCCCCGGAAACAGGCTTCTAACCGTCCACAAAACACGATATGACAAACACCATTTATATCCATCAGCCGGAAAAGGCGGTCAGCTTTACCCGGCTTCCGAATTTCCTTTTTGAAGCCCCCACATTCACACCCCTGTCCAACGAAGCAAAGGTACTGTATGCCTTTATCCTGCGCCGGACAGACCTGTCCCGGAAAAACGGCTGGGCAGATGAATATGGGCGGATTTACCTCTACTATCCCATCAACGAGGTAGTGGAGCTGCTCCACTGCGGGCGGCAGAAGGCGGTCAACACCCTGCGAGAACTGCAATATGCCGGACTGGTGGAAATCCAGAAGCAGGGCTGTGGAAAACCCAACCGCATTTACCCAAAATCCTACGAAGCGGTTCCAAACACCGACTTCAAGAAATCCGGTTATGGAACGCCGGAGGACTGAAAACCGCACTCCACAAGTACGATAATCAATCCTCTTGAAGTACGAAAACCGGACGGTATATAGAAATACAGAGATTAAAACGATTTTATTTATATCTTATCCATTCCTATCCGATCCGAGATATTTTCTGCGGGATTTTCCTGTGGAAAAGTCCCGGAAAGGAACGGAATGGGGAAAGGAGTTTCATGGCACAACACGCAATTTTGCGATTTGAAAAACACAAGGGCAATCCGGCAAGACCGCTGGAAGCCCATCACGAACGACAAAAGGAACAGTACGCCAGCAATCCCGACATTGACACCAGCCGGAGCAAGTACAACTTCCATATCGTTAAGCCAGAGGGCAGGTACTACCACTTCATTAAAAGCCGCATTGAACAAGCTGGCTGCCGCACCCGCAGGGACAGCACCCGGTTTGTGGATACGCTGATTACCGCCAGCCCGGAATTTTTTAAGAAGAAGTCCCCAAAGGAGATACAGGAATTTTTCCAGAGGGCGGCTGATTTCTTAATCGGGCGGGTAGGGAAAGAAAATATCGTGTCGGCGGTGGTACACATGGACGAAAAAACGCCCCACCTGCATTTGGTCTTTGTCCCGCTGACAGAGGACAACCGCCTGTGTGCAAAGGAGATTATAGGGAATAGAGCCAACCTCACAAAATGGCAGGACGATTTTCACGCTTATATGGTGGAGAAATATCCCGACTTGGAGCGTGGGGAAAGTGCCAGTAAGACAGGCAGGAAGCATATCCCCACCCGTCTGTTC
>Ga0129317_1000380_pt1 | contig 48799 bp, 40 predicted proteins | sample Cm1ome_FD_94430 | JGI IMG/M metagenome (GOLD analysis project Ga0129317, IMG submission 94430) | Eastern black-and-white colobus group fecal microbial communities from Wisconsin, USA - Cm1105 metagenome | ecosystem: Host-associated > Mammals > Digestive system > Large intestine > Fecal | place... | reverse complement strand
TTATGAGAACTCAAATCTCTTATGTCTACTTATATGGGTACAGCCCCTCAAACTAAACCCTCAAACTGGACCCTCAAACCAAACCCTCAAAAACGCATACCCTCAATAAGTTTGGAGACCCCATTCCGGGGCTTTTGGCTATGATCAAAACTATACTGCTGACTTAACTTATTGATTTACTGAGTAGTTATAGCTGCAACACAGATTTTTGTTACTGACCGTAGCTTTTGAAGCGCTCTAATACTTTAACAATTTCGGAGTCGGAGATAAGCTGCGGTGTACCTACGGACATAGCAAGATACTGAAGCTTTGCAACATATTCCATATTTTCTGCAAGGCTGAAGGCTGAGGAAATATCTGCTCCGCAGCAGACGATACCGTGATTTGCAAGGAGGATGGCATTGCTGTTCTTGCAGTATTTGGGAGCCGTATGAGCAAGCTCCTTTGAACCAAAGAGACAGTACGGCGCACAAGGAACCTCAGGAGCACATGCAGAGCCTATTGCAAAATGTACAGCCTTTAACGGCATGTTAAGGACTGCAAAAGCTGTGCAGTATATGGAATGAGTGTGAACTACCGCTGAAATATTCGGTTTTTTCTTATAAAATTCTGCATGGAGAGAAGCTTCACTTGAAGGCTTTCTGCATCCGTCAATAACATTTTCATCTAAATCAAGTATGACTACATCATTAGGAGTAGTTTCAAAATAATCGATTCCTGAAGGACTTATAGCCATATAACCGCTTTGTCTGTCAAGAATGCTCAGGTTTCCGCTTGTGCCGGGACAAAGACCGGCATTACTCATTTTCTTTCCGAATTCTACAATGAGCTCTCGCTCCTTTTTCATAAGCATAGATTTATTACCTCAATTCCTTTATAAGTTGTTCTCCGAATTATGCCGGATTTGAACTCTTACTTTGAACGTATTCCACAGTTCGACTCTGTTTTATAGGATTAAGTAAATACAAAGATATTATTTACTCTTCAAATGAAGCTTTCCCGGATAATAGCTTTCTCATCAGGTTTGTGATTTTCTTTTTATCAGCAGCGGAAAGCTGTGAAAACAGAGACATTGCGTAATAGCTGTCAGGAGGAACACTGTCAGCGACAAGCTGCTGGTTGTCATGATCAGTTTGATAAACAGTTTTGCTGTTGTTTTCAGATGAAGGTTCGGCAAGGCTTATGCCGGAAGGACGTTTTTGCACATCGAATCCCATGAGCCAGGCTTCGGAAACACCTAAAGCCTCTGCAATAATGGTAAGCTTTGCCTGTCCGGGCTCAGTCTTTCCGGAAATGTATTGGGAAAGGTCACTTCTGGACAGCTTCATATTATATTTTGCACATATCGGAGCTGCCATTCTGATAATATCAGCCTGACGAATATTCATTTCATCCATTAATTCGGCAAGTCTGTCCGCTGTTGTTGCTTTTTTGCTTAAGATCTTCATTGAGAATCCCTCTTTTCCTTAAATCATATTAATATGACTCAAGTATAAATTCAAGAAATTATTCATTAAAATTGAACAAATTCAAAGCTTTTAGGATCATTAGCTGATTATCTTAGTTGATTATGATAAGGACGAAAATTTGCGAGATCTTGAATAAGTAATGATGAAAAAGTTTAAACGAGCTCGGTGGTGTTGACACTTAAAAAATGAAGTGATACTATAAAAATGTTCAATGATATTGAACAAACGATCATCATTGAGAGCAGGGGTAACGCTTATATGAGGTATGACTACGGAAAACTGAAGGGCAGGATAGTTGAGGTTTACGGCAATCAGAAGGTATTTGCAGAAGCAATGGATTGGTCTGAACGCACTTGCAGCTTAAAGCTCAGCAATAAGGTATTCTGGAAGCAACCGGAGATAACGAAGGCGGTTGAACTGCTTAATATCGAGCATGATGCCATACAGGATTATTTTTTCAGACATTTATCTTAAACAATACAGACACTAAATAGCACAGACATGACTTTAACGGTCGTGTCTTTTTATTTTATCAGAATAAAAGCATATAAAATGTCAGAGCTATAGATATATAATATAACAACATATACAATAATCTTATAACTAACAGTTATGTTAATTTACTTTAAAGATACTAGCATCTCAAATTTTAGTATATACTTAAAGTTAAATATATTTTTTTAGTTATGAGAGGGCATTATGAAGCATAATCTGAGTTTTAAAGAGTATGTTTATGTGGCAAGTATGCTGTTCGGAATGTTTTTCGGTGCAGGTAATCTTATATTCCCTGTATTCATGGGACAGCTTGCCGGAAGCAATGTATGGGGCGCAATAGGCGGCTTCCTGATTACAGGAGTAGGACTTCCGCTCTTAGGTGTTGCGGCTTTGGGCATAAGCCGCAGCAACGGACTGTTCGACCTTACATCAAAGATCAATAAACCGTTCGGAATGTTTTTTACAGTCGTGCTTTATCTTACGATAGGACCTTTTTTCGCAATTCCGAGATGTGCTACAACATCCTACACAGTAGGCGCTGAGCGTCTTCTGCCGGAGGCAAACGGAAGATTGTATCTTTTCCTTTTCACTGTTGTATTCTTCGGCTTTGCATTCTATTTCTCGCTTCGTCCGGGAAAAATACTTGTATGGATAGGAAAGGTACTTAACCCTTGCTTCCTTGCATTCCTCGGAGTTCTTTTAATTGTTTCACTGCTTTCACCTACAGCACATATCATGGAGGTGGCTCCTTCAGGGGCATATGTGGATAAGGCATTCTTTACGGGGTTTCTTGAGGGCTATAACACAATGGATGCGCTTGCCGGACTTGCTTTCGGTATCGTTGTTGTTAATGTTATAAAGGGGCTTGGCATTGAAGAACCCGGAGAAGTAGCTGTTAATACTGTAAAAGCCGGAGTATTCAGCTGTTTATTTATGGCAATCATATACATCGCTGTAACTGTAATGGGTACACAGAGCCGAGGCGTATTGGAGACTTCGGAAAACGGAGGTATTGCGCTCTATCAGATTGCACAGTATTATCTCGGAGGTTTGGGTGCATTCGTACTTGCGGCAACCGTAACATTGGCATGTCTTAAGACGGCAGTAGGACTTATTACAAGCTGTTCAGAAACATTTTCAACACTTTTCACGGGTGGTAAAGCCTATAAGAAATGGGTGGTTTTATTCAGCGGAATATCATTATTATTCTCAAACCTTGGACTTAACAGCATTATTAAGTTCTCGATCCCTGTACTTATGTTCCTCTATCCTTTGGCGATAGTTATAATTGTTCTGGCACTTTCTGCTAAGCTATACGGTCACGACAGACTTGTTACAAACAGTGCAATAGGTTTTACATTAGCAGCTGCGATTTATGAGCTTATCCGCAATTTGCCGGAAGAGGTTACAGCACTGCTTAACCTTGACGGCAGCATTAATGTGATAGGCGGAATTTTACCGTTTTCAGGAATAGGTCTTGGCTGGCTCTGTCCGGCTTTGATGGGATATCTAATTGGACTTATAATCCACTTTATGAGAAAAAGTAATGCCTGAGCAGTAAATATTCGTTTTTAGAAATGTTCCAAAAATAATGCACACTAATCATATATAATAATGGATTTATTCTAATTTTAATGATATAATAAAGATATCAAAAATAAAGTATATACAGTTTAAATCTCAAGGATATTCAGATAAAATATTATTAACAGACATGGCTGTATACAAAATAGTTTTTGGAGTTTTATTTTTAAAATATATTATTAAAAGAAGGGAGAATTAACAATGAAATATGTATGTACAGTATGCGGATGGGAATATGATGAAGCAAAGGGATATCCTGAAAAGGACATAGCTCCGGGAACTCTTTGGGCAGACCTTCCTGCTGATTTCGAATGTCCTCTCTGCGGAGTAGGAAAGGATCAGTTTGAAGCTGAATAATTATAATCACATCACCCGTTATCGGTTATAAAGCCGGTAGCGGGTTCTTTTATATTTTGAAACCAATAGGGCTGTGCTGACATTAACAACGATCCTATTGACACTCAAACAATAACATTTTATAATTTATATACGAAAAAACGTACGCTTTTATATATGAAAAGGGGTGATTGATATGTTAGCTGTAAAGAGCATGGATGTTAGGGATAATTTTAAAAAATTATGCGAAAAGGTTTTTAACGGTGAAACATTAATTATATCAAGACCTAAAAATGAAAATATTGTTATGCTTTCAGAAGCTGAGTATAATGAAATTATGAAAGCAAAGAGAAATGCTGATTATCTTGCTATGCTTGATAAATCTATGGCAGAAGCTGAGAGCGGCGGCTTTGTTACAAAAACCATTGCAGACCTGGAGGCATTCGAATAAATGAATATAGTATTTACTCCTACTGCATGGGAACACTATACCGAATGGCAGACGGAAGATAAAAAAATGGTTAAACGTATCAATGAGCTTATTAAAGATATTGATAGAAATGGTCTTTTAAATGGTATTGGGAAGCCTGAACCGTTGAAATACCGTAAGGCATGCAGCAGACACATTACAGATGAACACAGATTGATCTATAACATGGACAGTAACCGGAATCTGATTATCTACTCATGTAAATATCATTATGAAGATTGACACCTTTATGTGGTGTTGATCTTTTTTTATCTCCAGATTTTCTGATTTTACAAAAACTTTATAAAAGTGATAAAAGTTATAGTCAAATGCTTAAAACCCTGATTACAAGCCATAAAACGTGTACTTTACATAAATTTTACATTTCTGTGATAAACTGCTTTACATAAATAAGATATAAATTTTAAAAAGAGGTGAGGCAGATGATTTATTGTGTTGAAGATGATAACAGTATCAGAGAGCTGATGGTATACACTCTTAAGGCAGGCGGTATAGAAGCAGAAGGCTTTACAGACAGCGTGCCGTTTTGGGCTGCAATGAAGCTTAAAAAGCCGGAACTTATCATATTGGACATAATGCTTCCGGGAGAAGACGGCCTCAGCATACTGAACAGACTTAAAAGCTCACCGATCACAGAAGATATTCCTGTTATTCTGGCCACCGCAAGGGGCACTGAATATGATAAGGTCATGGGACTTGACAAAGGAGCCGATGATTATCTCGCAAAGCCTTTCGGCATGATGGAAATGGTTTCAAGAGTTAAAGCCGTGCTTCGCCGTACAGGAAAAAAACAGACCGAGAGGATATTAACCTGCGGTGATATAAGCATGGATATAGGAAGACATATAGTAAATGTTGGCAGATCTGAGATCATACTTACGTTAAAGGAATTTGATCTTCTTAAATTATTCCTGGAAAATCCAATGCAGGTATTTACCAGAGATCAGCTCTTATCGATAGTCTGGGGAACTGACTACATGGGGGAAACCAGGACTGTTGATGTTCATATCGGCACGCTCAGAACGAAATTAGGAGAAGCAGGAAGTGTGATCAAAACGGTAAGAGGTGTAGGCTACAGATTGGATCAGGAAGCAGCAGAAGGCTGAGTTCAAGCGAACAGCTTATATGCCTCAATGGAATAATCCTGGCATTCCGGGTTAATTACTGTAATGACAACAGTTCAAACAGAAAAGAGATGTTTTGTATGAACAAAAAAATATTTAAATCGATATGCTTTGCAACGCTTACGGTATTCATAGCAACACTTATCCTGATAATGGGAGCGCTTACAAGCTATTTTACAAATTCACAGAAGAGACAGCTTAAAAATGAGACGGATCTCGCAGCGCAGGGAGTAATGCTTAACGGCAAGGAATACTTTGAAGGTTTGGACGAGAAAACGGACTATCGTATTACCTGGGTGAATGCTGACGGAAGCGTTATTTATGATAATGAAGCCGATCCTGAAAAAATGGAAAACCATCTGGAAAGAGCTGAGATCAAGCAGGCATTTGAGACAGGATACGGCGAAAGTGCAAGATACAGCGCTACCTTATCGGAAAAGCTTTTGTATTCAGCAAGACGTCTTCCGGACGGAACAGTTTTAAGACTTTCATTTGCTCAGAGTACGATATGGACACTTCTTATGGGATTTGCAGCTCCGATATGCGGAGTGGCAATGCTTGCTATAGTAATGTCACTATGCCTGGCAACGAGTCTTTCAAAAAGGATCATTGAGCCTATAAACACTCTGGATCTGGATGAGCCGATGAAAAATGAAATATATGAAGAGCTTGAGCCTTTGATGAAGCGCATAGATGTTCAGCAGAAGCAGCTAAAGGCAGACAGAGCGGCGCTTGAAAAAACAGAGCAGATAAGACAGGAATTTACAGCAAATGTTTCACATGAGCTTAAGACTCCGCTGCAGGCAATCTCAGGCTATGCAGAGCTTATAAAAGCGGGAATAGTTAAGCCTGAGGATATTAAGCCGTTTGCTGAAAAGATATATTCTGAGTCACACAGACTGAGCACTTTAGTAGAGGACATTATAGATCTTACAAAGCTTGATAACGGCGGATACGGCTATCAGTGGGAAGAAACAGATCTTTACAGAATAGCTGAAAATGTTATAGACAGTCTTGAATCCGAAGCTGAGACCCAGCATGTAAAGCTGAATCTTGAAGGAAGCAGCACTAAGCTTTACGGAGTAGCTCAGCTATTGCACAGCATAGTTTATAACCTTTGTGATAATGCAATTAAGTATAATCATGAAAACGGAGAGGTGAATATTAAACTTGCAAAGGATGCGGACAGAGTTGTGCTTACCGTAAGCGATACCGGAATAGGTATTCCGAAGGAATGCATTGACCGTATTTTTGAACGCTTCTATCGTGTTGATAAGAGCCGTTCAAAGGAAGTCGGCGGTACAGGACTCGGACTTTCGATAGTTAAGCATGCCGCACTTATTATGAATGCTGATGTAAGCCTTGACAGCAAAGAAGGCAAAGGAAGTACATTTACGATCAGCTTTCCTGAAAGAAACTAAGAATTAACAGTACAGTAAAAAAGAGTGCTAACGGGTAATTTTATGGACATTTTTGACATTTTAAATCTTATAGGGGGTCTTTCACTGTTCCTCTTTGGTATGAATCTTATGGGACAAGCACTTGAAAGACGTGCAGGAAGCTCACTTAAGATGCTGGTTGCCAAGATGACTACGAACAGATTTACCGGACTTATTACCGGACTGGTAGTGACTGCCATAATACAGAGCTCGTCAGCTACGACAGTCATGGTAGTCGGCTTTGTAAACTCCGGAATAATGACATTAAAGCAGGCAATCAATGTCATAATGGGAGCAAACATAGGAACTACCGTAACAGCATGGATATTAAGTCTTGCGGGCATTGAAAGCAGCAATGTTTTCATGAGACTTTTAAAGCCAACTTCATTTACACCGATGCTTGCTCTTATAGGTATCGTGTACTACATGTTCTCAAAAAGAGATAAGAAAAAGGACACCGGACTTATCCTTTTAGGATTTGCGGTGCTTATGTACGGTATGGAGGCAATGTCCTCATCTGTATCCGGACTCAGCGAGGCACCGCAGTTTGCACAGCTTTTCCTGCTCTTTAAGAATCCTATCCTTGGCGTCCTTGCGGGTGCGACACTGACCGCAATAATACAGTCATCCTCAGCCTCAGTCGGAATACTTCAGGCACTTGCGACCACCGGAGGCATTAGCTACGGAGCCGCAGTTCCTATAATCATGGGACAAAACATAGGAACCTGTATTACAGCTATCCTTTCATCCTTCGGAACAAATAAAAATGCCAAAAGAGCAGCTGTTGTGCACCTTTCCTTTAACATAATAGGAACTCTCGTATGGCTGAGTGTATTCTGCATCGTTAAACTGCTGTTTGCTCCGGCACTTTTTGATCAGAGTGCGGACATGTTCGGTATAGCTGTAGCACATTCAATATTCAACCTGCTTTGCGTAGTTCTTTTGTTCCCTATGGCAGGAGCTTTGGAGAAACTTGTATGCCATATCGTTCCGGATAATGAAGAGCCTGATACCATCACAAAGCTCGACGAAAGACTTCTTTCTGCGCCGGCACTTGCACTTGATCAGTGCAGAAACCAGCTTATAAAGATGTCAGCTTATTCACTTGAAGCAATGCGAGACGGTCTTTCATGCATTGCACGCTACGAAGAGGATAAAATAAATAATATAAAACGACTCGAGGATAAAACGGATCATTATGAGGACCTTCTAAACAATTATCTTATAAAGCTAAGCTCAAGGCAGATAAATGAGGATGATTCTGCCACGGCAGCTGAATATCTTAAGCTTATAGGGGATTTTGAACGTATAGCAGATCACGGTCTTAACATGGCTGATTCGGCTGAGGAGATAGTTGACAAAAAACTCAGCTTTTCGGTTGAGGCAAACAGGGACTTAAGAGTTATTTTTGATGCAGTGATCGAGATAATGGGACTTGCAGAAAAGGCATTTAAGGATAATGACATGTCAGCTGCATTTTCAGTAGAGCCTTTGGAGCAGAACATTGATCTTCTCAAGGAGGAGATAAGATCAAGACATATCATAAGACTTCAGAAGGGCGGCTGCTCGGTCGATTCAGGCTTTGTGTTAAATGATATTCTGACCAATCTTGAGAGAGTGGCAGATCACTGTTCAAACATAGCTGTATGCATCATAGAAAGTAAAAACAACAAGCTTGATATGCATGAAGCACTCAGAGAAATGCGCACAGATGATGAAAACTACAGAGAAAAATTCAGAGAATACGGAAGAAAATACAGACTCAGCGCATTTTGATGAAGTTTAACTGCAAATTTTTTTAATTTGTGTATGATAAGAGCCGCATTTGCGGCTTTTATTTGTTATAATAAAGTAATGAAATTGTATATTTTTGATTTTTCCATTGGCGCAGCATTATATCTTATATTTATCACCTGCGTCATAGGTCTTTGCATGGGAAGCTTCCTAAATGCATGGGCATGGCGAATCGCTCATAATGAGAGCATTGCTAAGGGAAGGAGTCATTGTCCCGAATGCGGACATGTTCTTGGGCCTATAGATCTTGTACCGCTTTTCAGCTGGATATTTTTAAAAGGACGCTGCCGTTACTGCGGAGCTTCAATACCAAAAAGATATCCACTGACAGAGCTTATTTGCATGTGTATTTACTTAAGTATCGTATTAAGATTTGGCTTTACTATTGATACACTGCGTTTTATAATTGTAGGCAGCCTTTTATTTACTGTATCGCTTGTAGATATCGATATAATGGAGCTTCCTGACGGTATGCTGATAGGCATGGCAGCCGCATCACTTTTGAGACTTTCAGAAGGGACGATAGTTTTAAAGGACATGCTGACAGGCTTTTTAGCTGTTTCAGTGCCTTTACTTATAGTTGTACTTATTATGGAATCAATACTTAAGCGCACAGCTATGGGAGGCGGAGACATTAAGCTTATAGCAGTACTGGGGCTTCACTTCGGAGCGCTTAAGACCCTGCTTTTACTGATAATTGCATGCTTTACGGGTCTTATATTTGCAGCGGCTTATAATAGAGAGAATAAAGCAAACAAGGCATTTCCGTTCGGCCCGTCCATTGCCATAGCGGCATTGATCACGGCACTTATAGGAGAGCCGGTAATTAATATGTATCTTTCACTGTTTATTTAATCTGACAGTGATATTAATAAATATAAATCGGGTGAACTGATGAAGAATTTGATAGGTATACAGTTTGACAGCAATGAGATCTGCCTTTCCCAGTTTGACGGAAAGGGGCTGCGCATGTATTCGGAGCGCATGCCGGAGAATCTCGTAAAGAATGATCAGATAGTATCACAGGAGACATTTTCATCATTTTTAAAGGAAATCAAACGCAGGGGGCATTTTACGGGCCGTGCCTGCGCTCTTGTGCTTCCGTTAAGTACGGCATATTTCAGGATCATTTCAATGCCTGCAATGTCGGATCAGCAGTTAAGACTTAATCTTCCTTATGAATTTAAGGACTATGTCGGAAGTGACAGCTTCAGATATAATTTTGACTATGCGGTAAGAAATATAGAGTTTGATGAGAACGGTGATCCGGTGACGATGGAACTTATGGCTGCTGCGGCACAGAAGGAAACACTTGATAACTATGCCGCCGTTTTAAAGAAATCAGGCCTCAGGCTTAAGGAAGCGATACCGACGGAGATGGCTCTCCTTAATATTGCAAGAAGAGCAGTTAAGGACGGAGCTAAGCTTGATAAGGAAGAATGCATCTGCAATATAGGCATGAATTCAACGATACTCGGCATTATAAAGAATGGTGAGCTTTCTGCATTTAAGGTCATTGATATAGGCTGTGAGCAGATCGACAGCATCATTGCAGAGATATACGGCATAGATCCGTTCCTTGCAGCAAGCTACAGAGCATCAAACTATGAAAATGTTCTGGATAATGACAGATGCCGTTCTGTATATGACAGACTCGGCCTTGAGATAACAAAAACTATCAACTTCTTCAGATATGAGAATCCTGATTCAGAGCTTGATAAGCTGACATGGACCGGAAGCAGTAAATGGATAGAGAATAAGATCGATCAGTCTCTCGATTATATCGGCTTTAAGCAAAGAAGCATTGAGGACTGGATGCCGGGCAAACCTGAGGATGATGAGCTTGCGGCACGCTGTGTGCTGGCTATAGGGGCGGTGAGCGCTGATGAATAAATTTTTTGAAAAGTTCAGAAAAGAAGAGAACATACAGAAGCTTCCGTCAAAGAGAAACATTAACCTTTATGTCAGAGAAAAGGATGGAAACAGCATTCAGGTAGTGCTTCCGCTGGCAGTATTTCTTATTATAGTGGTATTTGCAGTATACAGACTCGGAGTTGTTGACAGACTTGCAAAGTTAGCACAGCTGCAGCAGCAGAATTCTGCACTTAAGACACAGCTTGAGCAGCTTAATGAGAAAATCGCTGATTATGACGAAGTTTTAGAGGAATACAGAAGATTTACTACAAGCTACTTGTCCGAGGACGAGGCAGGTCTTGTAGGCAGAGAGCGTATATTCGATATGCTTGATGAAAGTACGGAAGGTATCGGAAGCATTACAAGCATAAGCATCGAAGGCAATCAGGTCGGTGTTATAGTTGATATGTCTTCATTAGAGGATATCGATACCATTCAGGACAGATTAAACAGCATGGTCAACATAGATGAGATCATGGTTTCAACTGCCAAGGGAACCAACAACATCGATGTTGAAGGCTATATCATCTTTACAGTCAAGGAAGAAGACGATGATGATGTATTGGCAGCAGGCTCAGTAAGCAGCCTTAGCGAAGAGGAAAGAGCCGCAAGATATGAAGAATATACCAATGCGGTCAAGGCAGCAAGAGAAGCTAAGGATAATGCCGATAAGGATGCCAATACCAAAAAGGCAGAATCCGTGTACGGCGGCTCATTAAGCGCAGTCAATAACAGCGTAGGAAGCGGCAGCAATGCTAATGCATCACAGAATGCCGGCTCTTTGCAGCAGTCCGGCGGAAATAAAGGAACAAACGACAGCAATGTCGAGGTACAGAACATCGGCGGAGATACAGTTATCATAGGATCAAACCCGGACAGCGCACCTCAGGGCTTTGCAACACTTGAGGAAGGCATGGCAGCATTACAGGGAGCGGGACAATGAACAGAATAATATCTATAAGAGAGCTGGCACTGCTTGGAATTCTGATCATACTTGCGGCATATTATTTTGTCGTTCAGGGACCGGTTGCAAGTGAGACATTAAATCTTGCCAATCAGAGAGCTGATCTGCAGAGCGAGATAGACATAGCATCAGCTAAGGTTATGCAGATGAACAAAATGCAGAGCGAGCTTGATGTAATATACGAAAAAGCAGGCGGTGACCCGCAGTCACTTGCCACATACAGTAATAATAAGGTGCTGCTTCAGGAACTCAATGTCTATATGGATATGGCAGATGAGTTCGACATAAGCTTCGGAGACGAGACTATCACCGACAGCGTTATGCGCAGAGAAATCACCATTAATTACAAGACACAGTCCAAAGAAGCTGCGGAATATATTGCACAGCTCATAGAGGACAGCAGAAACACATATCTCATAACCGGCTTCAACACAAGCTGTGATGAGCAGAATACTCAGTGGAGCTCTACGCTTTCACTTGTAAACTATGAGTATGTAACAAGTAAACAGGAGGCAGAGCTGAAAGCCAGGAAGAATCCGGGCAGCAGCAATGCTAAAACTGCAGATGATCAGACCTCGGTATTAGAGAGTCTGGCAGGAGAAGTAAGTAAATAAACAAGATGATCAATAAACTAAGATCCCGCAAGGGTTATTCCTTCGCAGAGCTTCTTATTGTTATCGCTATCATTGCGATAATAGGAGCGATCTCTGTAGGGGGAATATTCAGTCAAATAAAGAGTATTAGACAGATGAAGCTGGACACAACTGCCCGGACTATCTATACTGCGGCTCAAAACAGACTGACAGAGCTGTATTCTTCAGGGGATACAGCTCGTTTTAGTGATGTCATCAAAAGAAATACTATCCCGGGAGACTGGGATGACGGAACCACAAACGGCAGTACCTGGAAGAACGGAGAGACTCTTACCATAGTAAGATCTGATAAGAACTGGACAAAGGCAGCGACCGGGACTGACATTTTCGAAAGTGATTCAAACAGCAATACAGAGCTTAAGAGACTTATTCTTCCTGAGAATGCAGTCAGTGAGGAAATTTATAACAACAACTGGGTCATAGAATTCAATCCTGAAAACGGATATGTGTACAGTGTATTCTACAGCGAGGATGACGATCATACACCTGACAAGTTCTATGATGAACCGGACGGCAGCAGCATTTCAACAACAGATACCGATGCCATAAGACAGAGCAAGGCGAATCGTATAAACAATACCGATGCAAGAGTCGGATATTACTTCGGTAATTTCAGCATTACAGAAGGTTCAAGCACAGAGGATATTAAAAACTATATCTCCTGGGACAGCGGTTCTGCTTTATCCGGAGCGAACTCTGAACAGCTCAAGCTCAACTTTGTAACTGAGCTTCCGCAAAAGCTTATTAATAAAAAGGTCAATTACTATATAACCATTACAGGAAAGACCAGTGAAAGCTCTTGCAGCTATGAGCTTATTGGCTTAATGGGCGGAAATACCAAGAGAACAAAGAGCTTGATCATAGACAGACTCGTAACTGAGGATACTATAGGAACGGAAAATGATCTTTCGTTCTATACTAATTTCTGCTCCGGTAAGGCTCCGAGCGTACAGCAGAGCTCTGCGGATAAGGGGCAGACTATAAGCTATGTACCGGGATCAAAAACAGGCAATTTCATCCCCGGTGAGGATCTTGAGATAAGCTTCAAGGTCACAGGCACAAACGAATCCGACAATATTAATTCACCTATGCCTGATGTCAAGGTTGTCAACAGCTTGTTTGCAGACGGTACAGACACCTCAAATAAGGACGCAACTGCAAAAATTTCCTGCGGAAGGCATTTGCAGAATCTTGACGCAACCACATCACATATCGGTGAAGCTATCCCGAATACAAAAAGCGGAGTTAAAAAGCTCAGCTTTGTTTCGGCTGTTCAGACAGAGAAAATTGATTTTACCGATGAAGGAAAGTTTAGCTGGAAGAAAATATACGGAAACAGAAAGTTCTCACCAATAGAAAGTACTGACAAGGGCTTAAATAGCTATGACGGAGCTAACTATATAATTAACGGCATTGATATCGGAAGCTATCCGAAGTCGACTGATCCAGTAAATGCAGGTTTATTCGGCGTTTTCTACGGAAGAGAGCTTAAGAACATAACGCTTACAGGTCTAAAGGCCAATGGCAGCAATAATCGTAATGCCGGCGGCATAGCGTCAAAGCTGGGTTCTGACAGTGATGCCTGGGAGGAAACTGTTAAGTCTGTAACCATTTCTAACTGTAAGGTCTATCTTAATACCTCCGATTATGACGGTAAGGACGAAAGCTATGCCTTTATAAAATCAGAAAACAGCTCAGGAGGTCTTGTCGGTGTTGCAAATGTTAATACTGAAATCATTAACAGCTTTGCATCAACAGTTATAAGGGCCGGTATTGAAGAGGTCGTTGCTACCAGCACGGACGGTAAAGGTGCAGGCGGACTTATAGGCTGGACAAAGCAAGGATTTATTATTAATGGTTCATATGCAGACTGCTACATTTCAGGAAGACGAATAGGCGGACTTATCGGATATACGGCAGGAGGCGATACGGCGGATAGCAAGATAATAGGCTCCTACAGTGCCGGCTTTGCAATACTTGAAAATAAAACAGAGATGTCTGCAGGCTTCGTAGGTTCAGGAGAGACTGCTAAAACTATTTCGGATATCATTGGCTCTTATACAGTATTTGATACCGGCAGCAGCTACAGTGTAAGCGCGCATCAGTACAGCACTGTAGCTACAAGTAATCCTAAATTCACAAATGTTTATTACTGCAATAACAGCAGCAAAGAAAATAAGGGCGGTGTAGCTGTAGCCGCAGCTAAGCTTAAGAGCGCAGGTGATGACGGCGTTATTAATGAGCTTAATAAAGCACTTAACGACTGTGCAGAGGCAAAAAGCAGATTTGAATTTGATACCAAGGCGGAAAACAGCAGACCGTACAATTTAAAGAGCGGCCTTGCTCTTAAGGTATACGAATATCCGCATATAAAGAGCAATTTAAAAATAACTGTTCATTACGGAGACTGGGCAGACAAGGACTTCAAATCAGGAGCACTTGTTTATTTCGAGAACTATTCTGACGGATATTCTGACGAAAAATGGGGCTTCTATGGCAACAACTCAGATACACTGTATAAGGATACAGTTGTTAATGAAAACAACAATATAAGTGTCATATCAGATGGATATGCACTTGTTTACGATGCCGCAGCATATAGCGATGCTTCACCTTTAAGTATTACATTTAACGGCAATACTTATGACAGAAGTGCGCTTACCAAGGTTACAGTTGAGGCAAGTCAGCTTGCATTTACAACAACTGACGGCTGGAACGGTAAGACCGTACTGCTGTTACTTCCTGATGCAATAACGAATGCCGGACTAAAGGCAGACGGCAGCGGAGACATAGATACAGGATATTTAATAGATCATTTCTATAAGAGAATATCAGTTGTAAACGGAAGCACTACAGATCATTACTTCTTCAATCCGCACGTTGCAAAGTCTGTCAATAAGGCAGAAAGCGATTCGTCAGCACAGCTGATACCTATGGCGGACGAGAGAATTTATATAAGATCGGCGCGACAGCTTTATCTGCTCAGCAAGTTCTATGATGCCTACAATAAGACAGGTGATGTAGAGGGAAGGACCTTCTATCAGGAGCTTGACATTAACTATGCAAATTATAATTGGGCGACCGCAAGTCAGGGATATACAAGCCTTACGGATATCGGAAATAACAGAGTGCAGAATCCTATAGCTGACGGCAGCCACGAGGAAGAAAGCTTCAGATCCGAATATAACGGCAGGGGACACATTATTACCGGATTCTCAATACACAGTACCGATAACAGCTTATATTCAGGACTTTTCGGACTTGTAAAGGGAGGAAAGCTTGAAAATATCGTCATAGCGGCCGATTACAGCAGTGCTGATAAATTCAGCATTACTAACTTGAAAACCGCACAGAATAACGGTGAAAAAGCATATCTCGGTATGCTTGCAGGATATATTGACAGTGCAAGTACAGTGACAAACTGCGCTGCGGCAAGCTATAGTATAAGTGGTTACGCATACGGAAATTCTGATGTCTATGTCGGAGGACTTGTAGGCTATAACGAAGGAACAATAAGCAAATGCTCAGCAGATGTTCCTCTTATTGAGGTGTTCTCAAACGGAACATCCGATGCTTACACCGGAAGCTTTACTGCTTATAATTCAAGAAGCGGAGAGATCATAGATTGCTACGGCCTCGCATATATAGACGCAGGAACCTCAAATACCTCAGGAGAATTTAAGCTCGGAGGCTTTGCCGGTATCAATAACGGTAAAATAGAGGGCTCTTACTGTGCCGTTGCATACACAAGCAGCAATTTAAGCAGCGGCAATATAAGTGCATTCAGCCAGGGTATTACCGGAACTATGGAAAGATGCATGTATCTTAACGGAGGAAACTACTACTATGTAGACAGTGTTCGTCCATATAATTATGATACAGATTCCAATCTTCCGGCACAGTCTGCTACAAGCGCTCAGCTTATAGAACTTATTGATGACAGTCACACTACCACTACCTACACCTTAGAAAATGATTTAAGCACTGCTTTTGGAAATGCTGAGGATTCATTTTATCATGCCTGCACCAATAATGATAATTCCGTAAAATATCCGTATCCTGCTGTCGTTACAAAGAACGACGGAACAAGAGTGCATTACGGAGAATGGACTTATGATTCAAGCTTCGGAAGAATGGGCTTTATCTATTGGGAAAATGAAGAAGGAGGCTCAAATAACGGATATCATTTCTATATGATAGATGACGATGGCAATGAGTATTCTACGCTTTGTGAGTCTCATGATGACGGAGGCGTTATAACCGCTTATGGCTATGGCTTTTACTATAAGCCTGAAAATACAGCATATTCAGGTCCTTCAGCAGTTTGGGATAATGTAAATCTCGGGAATAAGTCACGCTTTGTCAATGCTAAGGATGCAACAACAGATTCAGGTTGTGTAGGAGCGGCTAAAAATGCATTTGAAAAACAGTTTGGCGGAAGCTATAAATTCCAGCTTTACAGAACTACTGAAAGCGGTGTAAAGCCTGAAAGACTAAATACAAGCAGCAAGGAAGCAGATGACGGCGGAATGTTCCTTATAGGAGATTCAGCCTATGCTTCGTGTACTCTTAATAACGGAACAAAGGAAATTAAATATATTTTCACACCATTTTTCGGAAAGAGCATGGTCTTAGTTGGTGTGGATGAAATTAATACCGATGCCGATGCAGTTGCTAAGCTCGGACACGGAACAGGCTATGGTGCAGATGGCAAACCATCAAAGGAAAATGGATTCCCATTTGAGATAAGATCTACCTCACAGCTGCAGAATATAAACTGGAGATGGGATAAGTTTAATGCGACGACCGAGGTGACGTCAGCGGATATTGGACGTCTGTCAGATAAAGCTAATGATTATATTGGAGGATTTGAGAAGCCTTGGTATAGTGCATTTTGGGATTGGAATAAACAACACCATATAGCTCAAATTACAGTAAACTACTATACCTATCTTGGCTGGTATGCTGCCGATGATAATAGTTATAATAAAAAATTGGATGATAAATCTAATCCAACACATAACTATTTTTGGAAGCAGTCGCACGATACAAAGGAAATTAAGGCAGGCGGAACATTTACACCTATAGGAAGTCTGTATGATAATAAGACAACTGTCAGCAACTGGACATACGATGTGTTTTCAGCACCATATACTGCATATTTCAACGGGTATTATGACGGCAGTTCCTACAAGATACAGAATATAAGCATTGACAGTACGTCACAGACAGTGGGATTATTTGGAACCACGGTGCGAGCGGATCTTCAGAATATTATCTTGTATTCAGATTCTAATAATAAGATAAGTGCTAATGCAGACGGAACAAACTGGTACAGTCTCGGAAGCCTTGTTGGCTTTGCCGCTCAGGGATCGGTAAAAAACTGTGCTTCTGCCGGTTATACTATAGAAAATAACAGAACTGCTGCAGGCCCGGGAAATGCTAATATAGGAGGCCTTGCAGGCTTCTGTGGTACTGATATAGTTAACTGCAGTACTGTTAATGACATTGTTATAAAAAGCAGATATCAGAAAAAAGAGAATCAAACTATATGCGTTGGCGGCATGGTTGGTATATGTCCAGGAAATATATCAGGAAGCTACTGCGGAGGAACTATCAGCAGCAATAATACTTCAAATGTAGATATATATATAGGCGGAATTGTCGGAGGCGAATGGTTTAAGGCACAGGGATTGGATAAGCTTACAGATTTTGCTGCATTGGAAAGAAATTCGAAGGTTGAAGAGCATGTAGAATCAACAAGAAGACCAAAACCTGAGATTTGGCACAGCTACTCCTTTATGAATTTACCTAAATCTGGTTCTAATAATATCGTTATAGTAAGACCGATAGCTACGATAGGAGATTTAGTTGGCACAAGTGCTGCCGATCCTGAAACTATAGAAGTTAAAAATACATATTACTACTATGAGTATGCAAAAAATTCAAATATAACGCCGAAATATATTACATTAAAAAGTAAATATGACATTCAATACTTAAATGCCGACGGTACTACCATTCCTGACGGAAATCTGCTGAATGTGATGGCATTAAGCTATGATGACATGAAAAACGGTCACCTGTTAAACAGACTTAAAGCCGGAGAACCGGGCTTTACGAATGTAACTACTACAGAAAATGGTGGTGCAAGAATTGACGGAAAGTACAGCTTCCCGGGAGCAGATGCATTCCTTAAAGGCGAGAACTACCCATTCCCGGCTATCGTAACTCGGGAAAATCCATTCTATGATGCAGACTTCCCTATGTCCGGTGAGGCGAAAAATGTCTATGTTCATTATGGTGCATGGCCTCTAAGCGGCGGCTTATTCACTGATATTAAGTCGGCGGAGATAGATCTGCTTACTTCAGATACCGGAATGCAGGATATTGCTGTTAAGTATTATCAGGATGGTAATCTTGTTGATATGACAGCTGCTCCAAGTGTATCAACCTCAAGCGGTAATTTTGATACTGTAAGCTGCAGCTTTGTGCAAATGACTGATTCGGGAAAGAGATATTATACACTTAAGGTACAGGGACTTTCAGAAGGCTATGAAACATTAACCATAAGCTATAATGCAGGAGGAATCGAGTATACAAAAGAGGTTGAGGTATCAGTAACAGCTGAAATGTCTGTGGAGGTAAATGCGAGAGATCCTAAGAATGCTACTCTTTACGGAGGAGAATCGGTTGAATATGTAATAACAGCTAAAAATAAGAACGGTGATGAAATCTCAACGACATTAGCTAACTGGACTGTTTATCAGGATAATTATTCCAAGGATAAGGTACAATGTGGGCTTTCAGAGTACACAGACAGCACCGGAAAGAAGCTTAGCATTTTAAATGTTACCGGACGAAATGAAGGTAAGGGGGCAAAAGTGACTGTCTCAAGTAAGGATATATATCCTCGCTGGGATAGCAAAAAGACAACTAAGCCAGTCAATGCACGATACAAAATGCTTGAGCTTGAGGTTATGGCACGTGAAGGTACAGCACAGTCTGTAAGTGTCATGCTTTATGCCGATGATGAGCGTCTTGATGCCGGAGGAAATCATAATGTAAATGTTTCTTATGCTAAGGCAGTAAATGATAACAGCACAGCAAAGGCAAATCTTGATTATTGGACAAGCATGGTTAAAAATGATGCTTCGATAAACAGAGGAAGAAGCTTTGCCGGCTGGGTATTAGATAACGGAGAGTTACTTACTTCTGATGCAATGCTTAAATCTTCAGTTAAGGCTTCTGCTGCATGGAAATGTGCTGAAATTACGTTTTATGACAAAATAGGAGCAAACGGAAGCTATGCAAAAGCAGGTACACTTTGTTATCTGGACGGAGCATTTTATACCGATAATACATTAACTGTTCCGGCAGTAAATGCACCGTCACACAAGGATCCTGTGGGTATTGATACATTCAGCGGATATTGGACTGAGCCTGACGGCGGTGAGCCTATAACCGATTCCGAAGGACACTTTATTACGGACAGCGGTGATACTGTTCCGACAAAAGTTTATGCGAGATACGATGTTTCTGCGGATGAAATATTTGCATTAATGTCTGCGGCCAGCATGGCAAGGGCAGAAGCTGTCGCAATGGCGACAAATGACATAATAGATACAGCTGATGCTGATAGCTTAGCTGCAGCAGAAAATGCCGAAGATAGTACAATTGATGCAGAGCCTAATTCAGCTGAAAGTTCTTTGTCAAACTCCGAGAATGGAGAAGGTATAGGACCGGCAGGCCCGGGCGGAAGCATTCCAAACGAAGCAAGAGTTATTTACCATAATAATGTCGGTACTTCAGGACCATCTGTACAGAGCTTTAATGGTGCTGACAGCGAAGCTGTTGATATAGCAGCAGAGGGTATTACCGATAGAAGCATAATCGAAGGTTCAGACGAGGATTTAAGCAAAAATGCAGTTGATTCTATGAATGAAGGCATAGATAATGCTGACAATGACATTATGTCAGAGAATATAGACGAAGCTATAGAAGTAATGTCTGATGAAGGCAGTAACTCAGTGCGTTCTATAATCGATCCGGAAGTGATTACAGACGAGGATATTACATACGATACGGAGAATGATTAAATGTATCAAAAACAAAATATCGGAGCAGAGAGGGGCATCACTTGCGATGGCTCTCTTTGCACTGATCGTTGTTACCGTGGTTTCTGTAATAATGCTTAATTCTGCACTGTCAAATATCGGAAGAGTAAAGCGTAACCAGCAGGCAGAGCAGAATTATCTGACTGTGAGCTCGGCAGCAAAGCTAATGGAGGAATGTCTGGTCGGTATCAGCATTAATTATGAGAAAACAGAGGAGGGAGAGGCAATCACAAACGAGGATTTGAAATTTGAGGACAAATATATCAAGGCAGGCAGAGAAAATCCTTTTATGGAAAATCCTTTTAAGGCTGAGCTTATAGATTGGTTTAATGACAATATGAATAGTGCGGCTCCGCTCGGAGGCTCCAACGGCACCGGCGGTTCAAACGGTATTAACTACATTATTAAAGCTGATGATGCTGCATCGGATGGTGTCCTTGAGGATGTTCTTGTTACAGTAAGGCTTTCAGGCGTGGAAAATGCAAACGGATCTGGCTTTTTAGGTATTCGTGAGAATGAAGGCGAAATAGGAACAACTCAGATAAATATGACTGTGGATCTGTCGCTTAATAAAAGTGCCGGAAGTGAAAATTACAAGATGAACATCACACTTCCTTTTACATGCAATTGTTCTGTTACAGAAACGACAGAAGATAGAACAAAGGAGGTTGACGGGGTTAATAAAACCTATACCGCAAAAATAACTACAACTGAATGCAGCTTTATAAGCGGAAAAAACGCAAAGATGTTAAGAGGAGCTTCATAACAGACAGATAATGGATTATTTAGGCAGAGAGAAAAATAGAATAATCATTATGAATAGGAAAAATAAGGCTTGCTTTATAGGAAGGAAGCTTGGTTCAAAATGCGGTGAATCCATTACAGAGACATTGGTAGCTGTACTTGTAATGTCACTTGTATTTGTTGTGTTTTCAGGCTCGGTCGTTACATCTGCAAAGATAAATAAAAAAGCAGAAGACATGGTGACAGCGATAGATGTGGACGAATCTGTCACCGAAAAAAAGGACATCTCAGTCACGATACAAAGGGCTGATAATACTCCTAATTCTGACGGCGTTTATGAGGTCGATAGTTCAGCGACTAAGTTCAGTGCGGATGCAAGCTTAAGCGTTGAAAAGCATAAAAGAGGAAGCTCTGACGTTACGGATAATTTCTGCTATTACGAATTAAAGTAAGCTTGACATTATAATTTGAGCTTAAATCAGGCAAACTTAACTCAAACAAACTGAACACAGATGGACTCAACTAAAAGATGAGAAAAAGAATAATTGAAAAACTGAAAAGTAATAAGGGCATAAGTCTTACGGAGCTACTGGTCACACTTATTTTTTGTCTGATGACCTTTGCTCTTGTTTGCTCTGCAATGCAGGCTTCTTCAAGAGAACTTAAGCGTGAGACTACGGTGTCGGAGTCCAAGATCCTTTGCAGTACACTGACTATAGCAATTCAGGATAAGCTCAGATATTCCTACAATATTGACGGAACCAATCTGGATAATCTGACATTTACATATGATAAAAATAAGGATGAGAGGTTTAATAAGGCTAAGTTTGTAAATAAAAACGGCAAAATCGTAATCAGTGTTGCAAGCGGCAGTGATGAACAGATGATCGCTTTAGCACCTGATTCAGCTTATACTCAAGGTATAAAGGCAGAGCTTACCGAGCTGACGTTTTCAGCTGCAGGAACTGCAGGAAGCGGTCCTTCAAAAAATGCGGTGTTTAAGGGTAAGGTTAAAGTTATGGATGCCGCCGGAAATGAGCTTTCAAGCCAAAGCTTTGCTGTGGAAGCATTGAACTCTGATATAAAATCCTTTTAATGATAAAGTCAGCGGGTAAAAGGTATGGATAAAAATAATATAAAAAAATTCAGAAAACTATATAGAGTGACTGCAAATAATGGCAGTAAACGTAAAAAGGTCATGGCTTTTATGGCCTTTTTTGTGATTTCATTAAGTACGGCAGTAATACCGTTTACGTCAGAGATATTCACAATTCCGGCATATGCAGTAAACTCTGTCGATTACGGGATAGGTTCATGCGGCTGGGAGTATGATGATTCTACAGGCAGGGCAATCGCCGTATGGGATGAGACTGCAGAAAAGACATCCTTTGTCATTGACGTGTACAAAAGTTCGATAAAAGAGAGCAATAAGGTTAAAAAGAATTCTATAACAACATCAAAATTTCAGACAGATCTCAGCTTTATCATAGCTCAAAACGGCACCGGTAATTATTATTTCACGGTTTATCCGAAAAAGGGCGGTGCTTCGCTTAAGGTGGTCTCCGATGAACCGTTAGAGGTCGACAGCGATATGCTTTCAGCTATCAGAAAGTCGGTGAATTATAAGAAGCCGTCGGGAGGCTCCACAGGAGTAACACCGGGAAAAGCAATGAATCTTGAGGAAAAGCTTGGCTGGATAGTTAATCCTAACGGAACCTGGCGCTATAAGCTTTCAAAGACTTCATATGCAAGGAATCAGTGGCTTAATATTAATAAGAAGTGGTATTATTTCGGAGCTGACGGCATTATGCTTACGGGCTGGCATCAGATAAACGGAAAATACTATTATTTTAATGCCGACGGTGACCTTTGGCAGGGCGGAGCGGGCAGCAGCAAGGCTTCAGGAGATAAGCAGGGAAATACTAATATTTCAGATACAAATACTTCTGCGCTCAGTAAAACCGATGTAGGCAGCGTGACGTATTCATCTTCTACAAAGCAGCTGACAAGCGTGTCAGTAACATTTAAAGAAGATACTAATGCTGCGCCGGGCACAGTTCGTTCAATTGATATAAATGTTCCGTCAAACACGGAGCTTAAGAGCGTACATTATTCTAAGCAGCCGGAGACCTGGTCACCGGGCACAAAGGTTGATGTAACGATAACTCTTGCAGCAATCAACGGCTATCAGTTCGGAAGCGGATGCAGGATCAGAGGATCAAATGCGACCTATAAATCACAGTCAGGTGATGCATTTACAAGAACTGTTAAATTTGAATATGTTGCAAAGACAAAGCTTGCAAAGCCTCAGAAGGTATATCTTGACAACAGCTATGTGCTGCATTGGAGCAAGGTGAGCAATGCTTCACGTTATAATGTCAAAATTTATTATGATGAAGAGTATGAATATGAAGAAAACAGTGATCTGACTCTGTTTACAGAGGATGATGAGACTGAAAACCTCACAAGAGCAAGGAGCAGAAGCATTAATGTCGATCAGAACCAGCTTGATGCTGCTGATTATGTTGAGGTTGATGAGATTTCTAATGTCAGATTTGAAATAACGGCTGTTGCTTCATCAAATAAGAGCTCTTATTTTCTCAGCAGTGAGGCGGTAACATTTACAGAAAAGCAGGGAATGGTATCAAGCTCTACAGACAGCGGCTCTATCACGAGCAACAATAAGGGCGAGATGCTTTATCTTGATACGGACGGCTCAGGAATAACCGGATGGCAGGACATAGACGGTGCATGGTATTACTTTGAGTCTAAGGGTGTCGCTGCTGGTCCGGGCTGGAAGAAGATAAAGTCAGAATGGTATTATTTCGGTGACGATCATAAGATGCGTACAGGCTGGGTGCAGCTTAACGGATACTGGTATTATCTCAATGAAAGCACCTCGTCCGGAATTTACGGAGCAATGCTTACAGGAAGCCATAATATCAACGGAACAGTTTATTATTTAAATGAAAATGAGTCGAACGGCATCCCGGCAGGAGCTTGGGTTGAATGAGTTAGTTAGACTTGATTATAAGAAAAAGTTCAATTATAATGAACACAATGCTACCAATAACGGTAGGCGGTTAGTCCCTGATGAATCATAAGCAGCTTCCACAGTTACTTTTGATGAAAGGGGAGTGTTGCTTTATGGTTACGTTCAGTGATTTAATAGCGTTCACGCTTATGATTGCTACAATCATTAAGGTTGTTTATGACATAACTAAAAACCACTAATCGCCAGTCCAAAGAAGATTAGTGGTTTTTGCAACTATTAATTAGGACTAACCGTCTATCGATAGCATTTTTATATAATAATTATACATTCAGCCAGAATATAAGTCAAATGGAACAATATATGAAAATATATGTGTTGACAAAAACACTTTAGCGTGCTAACATACTATCACAACAAGCAAATAACAAATGTCAGTAAACATTCAATATATAAGCATTTACAGACATTAGAATTCTTTGAAAATAAGGGAGAGAGTTATGAAAAAGAAAATTATTGCAATAGCAATGGGCATGACTGTTGCAGCAGCTATGATGACAGGCTGTTCATCATCTTCATCAAATGAGACAACAGCTGCAGAGACTGAGGCAGCAAGCACAGAAGCAGCAGAAGAGTCTTCATCAGAGGAAACAGAGGCTGCAGAGGCTGCAAATACTGAGGGAACATTTATCGTTGGCTTTGATCAGGATTTCCCACCTATGGGATTCTTAGGAGATGACGGTGAGTATACAGGCTTCGACCTTGACCTTGCTAAGGAGGTTGCTAACAGACTCGGACTTGAATTTGTTCCACAGCCTATAGCATGGGATGCAAAGGACATGGAGCTTGAGAGCGGAAGCATTGACTGTATCTGGAACGGCTTTACTATTGAAGGACGTGAGGATGCATATACATGGTCAGATCCTTACATGGACAACAGCCAGGTATTCGTAGTTAAGAACGGTTCAGGAATTGAGTCAGCAGCTGACCTTGCCGGAAAGGTTGTCGAGGTTCAGATCGATTCATCAGGCCAGAAGGCACTTGAGGCAGAGCCTGAGCTTACAGATACATTTGCACAGCTTGTCACAACACCTGATTACAATACAGCATTCATGGATCTTGAGCAGGGCTCAGTAGATGCAATCTGCATGGACGTTATCGTTGCCGGTTACCAGATCGCACAGAGAAATGCTGATATGATCATCCTTGATGAGCCTGTTTCATCAGAGACTTACGGCATCGGATTCAAGAAGGGCAACACTGAGCTTAGAGATAAGGTCAATGATACTCTTAAGGAAATGGCAGCTGACGGAACACTTGCTGAGATCTCAGAAAAGTGGTTCACAAAGGACGTTACTACTATCAAATAATAGTAAATCAGGTTTCATAAAGAAATACAAAATACATTCACGGCAGTTTGGACACATAGTACATTTTGTACTATAATAAAATAAATGCTTCTAAATATTGTGGTATACCGCAATATAGCGAAATGCAAGAATAGACTTAGGCTTTCGCGGAACATTTATTTGTAAATACCATTTACAGGTTTAGACTGGCATCATCCGGCCCGGTTGAAAAACACCGGGCTTTATTATGTAAAGGGATCATACTATGGCTTTCGGCGACATTTTAATGCAGCTTGCTGCAGGCTTCACCGTAACACTTAAAATTTTCTTCATAACTGTAGTGCTTTCATTGCCGCTCGGACTTCTGGTAGCACTCGGACGTATGAGTAAAAACCGCATACTAAGCGGCATCGTCAGCATTTACATATCTATTATGCGAGGCACACCGCTCATGCTTCAGCTGATATGTGTTTATTTCGGACCGTATTATCTGTTCAGAGTGAGCCTCGGAACGAGCTACAGAATGCTGGCGATCTATATTGCATTTGCAGTCAACTATGCAGCATATTTCGGAGAGATATTCAGATCCGGCATACAGTCGATGCCGAAGGGACAGTATGAGGCAGCGCACATATTAGGCTACAGCCGTTCGCAGACATTTATGCGCATTATCCTCCCACAGGTGATCAAGCGTATCCTTCCGTCTGTGTCAAATGAGGTCATTACACTCGTAAAGGATACTTCATTTGCATTTACACTTTCAGTTATGGAAATGTTTACGATGGCGAAGGCGCTCGCAGCATCACAGACATCTATGATGCCGCTGTTTGTTGCAGGCGTATTCTACTATATATTTAACTTTATCGTTGCGAAGGCATTCGATATTTTTGAAGCAAAGCTTAATTACTACAGATTCTGACGGATGCGGTGATATATGAAGGTACTTGAAATAAAAAATTTAGCTAAATCCTTTGAAGGCATGGAGGTACTTAACGATATTTCTTTAAGTGTTGAAGACGGAGAGATAATTTCTGTTATCGGCCCTTCAGGAAGCGGAAAGACTACACTTTTAAGATGTGCATGCGGACTTGAGACACCTGACAGCGGAGAAATTAATTTCGACGGTACATTCGGCATGGTGTTCCAGCAGTTCAATCTGTTCCCGCATTGGTCAGTGCTTAAAAACATCATGGATGCGCCGATACATGTGCAGAAGCGTGACAGCAAAGAGGTTGAAAAGCAGGCGAGAGAGCTGCTCAATAAAATGGGACTTTCAGACAGAGCTGATGCTTACCCATATCAGCTTTCAGGCGGACAGCAGCAGAGAGTCGCTATCGCAAGAGCGCTTTGCCTGAATCCTAAGATACTGTTTTTTGATGAGCCTACTTCAGCGCTTGATCCTGAGCTTACTCAGGAGGTGCTCAAGGTTATAAAGTCACTGAAAGACCTTAACATTGCCATGGTTATAGTTACACATGAAATGGCATTTGCAAGAGATGTATCCGACAGAATCATTTTCATGGCCGGAGGCATTATAGTGGATGAGGGAACACCTGATAAGGTCATGAATTCTGACAATGAGAGGACAAAGGCGTTCCTCGGCAAGCTGGCAGGAGAAAATATATGAGAATTTATCTGATGCGTCACTCAGAGACCGACTGGAACAGAGCCGGCCGAGTGCAGGGACATACCGATATACATCTTAATTACAACGGAATGAAGATAGCGGCATTGGCAGGAGACGGAATGGCAGACATACCAATCGATCTGTGCTATACAAGTCCGCTTGTAAGAGCCCAGGAAACAGCCGGACTTATACTTTCAAGGAATAAGCATTACATCGAAAAAGGTGCGATCACCAAGCTTGATGACAGACTTATGGAGCTTAACTTCGGAGTATGGGAAGGAAAATTAAGCAATCCTACATTGGGAGAAATAGACAGAACACAGTACCATCAGTTCTTCAGAGAAGGAAAACCTGAGTTTATACCTGAGGGTGCAGAAATTATAGATGATGTAATAAAAAGAACATCATCCTTCCTTGATGATATCAGCAGCAGACCGGATTATCAGGACAAAAACATCCTTGTAATGAGCCATGGCTGCGCAATAAGATGCATGCTTAGGAGATTTTCAGACGATCCTCAATACTTCGACAAGCCGAAGGTACTCTATAACTGCGAAGCAGAAATAATAGAAAAAAACGAAAAAGGCGAACTCTACTTAAGCCAAAAAGATGTCCTCTATTACGACGAAAGCCTGGCAGAGGATCTTTATAAAATGACGTAATAAACAGACGGATACTGAGGAAACAAATTTGAACTTGTTCAAATTTGTTTCTGAAAGTATTTGGCTGTAAACGAACATGAGCAAGAAGGACGAAGGGCGGATTGCGAATGAAAAAATACATCTCATGGAATGTAAACGGACTCAGAGCCGTCATGACAAAAGGCTTCATGGACTTTTTCAATGATGTCGATGCAGACGCCTTTTGCGTTCAGGAAACCAAGCTGCAGGAAGGACAGATCAATCTTGATATGCCCGGATATAAGCAGTATTGGGACTATGCAGAGAAAAAAGGATATTCCGGCACAGCCATTTTTACAAAGCATGAACCATTAGCTGTTACCATCGGACTTCCTGATGAAGAGCATGACCACGAGGGTCGTTCAGTCTGTCTTGAGTATGAGGATCATTATCTTATTACTGCATATGTTCCCAACTCACAGAATGAGCTTCAGCGACTTGACTACCGTATGCAGTGGGAAGATGCATTCAGAGAATACTTATTAAAGCTCAGTGCGAAAAAGCCTGTTGTATACTGCGGAGATCTTAATGTCGCTCATGAGCCTATAGATTTAAAAAACGACAAGACAAATCACCGCAACGCCGGTTTTACTGATGAGGAAAGAGCTAAATTTTCACAGCTATTGGCAAGCGGATTTACAGATACATACAGATATTTACATCCTGACAGCGAGGAATACAGCTGGTGGTCATACAGAATGAATGCCAGAGCCAGAAACACAGGTTGGCGTATTGATTATTTTGTAATATCAGACAGTATAAAAGATAAATTAAAGGAAGCTGTTATTTATACGGACGTAATGGGCTCGGATCATGCTCCGGTCGGAATCGTGATCGATCTTTAATATAAGCATTATTATATGGGAATCAGGACAAGAAACAGAAATAATAGAGATATCTTTGAGGAATTTACTGTAGATAAAAATGCAGGCAATACTCAGTCGGATATTCGCAACAGAGCAGGAAAAAGCGCCAGAAAGCCTAAGAAAGAGGAAACTGACGCTTCTCTTAGCGTACAAGCACCTGTTAGAACTGTTGAGATAATGCCTAGAAAGCCAAGGAAAAAGCACTATTCAGAGCTTCCGCCAAAGCTTAATGATCCTAATGATGATGGCGTTGTAATCAGAACGATACGAGAAGATATTGAGAATGAAGAACGCGAAGCAGCCTCGGATATCATGACGTTCAGAGCAAGAAAGGAGTCAAAAAGACTCAGTCTTAATGAACGTAACGAAAGAAGACTTCGCGCAGAGGCCGCTGCAAGACGCGCAGAGGAAGAAAAGCGTCAGGAGGCTGAGGCACGACGCAGGGAAGCTGAGGAAAAACGCAGACTTAAAGAGCAGGAAATATTAAAAAGGCAGGCAGCAAGAGAGAAGCTTCTTGAGGAAAAACGCTTAAAGGAAAAATTAAAGCGTGAGGAAGAGCTGACTGCCAGACTTAAAGAGCTCAGAGAAGAAAAAGACAGAGAATTAGAAGAGCTCGAACGTATCAGGCAGGAAAAGGAACAGCTTATAGCTGAACAGCAAAGAGCCCTGGCTGAATTAAAGGCTGATAAAGAAAGACTGCTTAAAGAAAACGCTAAGGCAGAGAAAAAAGCTGATGCTGATAATGAATCTGCCGGTAATTCACAGACTGCCTCTGATTCAGACCTGAATTCCGGGTTAAATTCAGGGCCAAATACCGGGTTAAACTCTGATTCAAACTCCGAGTTTAACTTGGATTCCAATTCTGAACCGGAAGATGCAGATCATAACTTAGAGGATAATTCAAATCATATTTCAGATGTTGATTCAGATTCAGCCGGTAATTCAGAGGACTTATCAGAGGACTCTTCCGAAGAATCGTCAGAAAATGCTTCGGAAAAATCGTCAGAAAACGCATCCGAGACTGCTGAAAGCAACGAAAATGATGCCGAGGCAGATTGGTCACAGCCACCAGCTGAATCAATCAAGCCTGCAGAAGAAGAAAAAGATAAAGCCCCATTTTATAAGAAGAAAGCATTTATGGCAGCGGCAGCGGTGACAGTGATTGCTGCAGGAGCTTACGGAGGCGGAATTTATTATTATTCTCAGAGATTTTTGCCTAATACCTTTGCGGAAAGTGTGGCTATAGGCGGACTTACAGCAGAAGAGGCAGATGAGAAGCTTGCCAATTCAAGCATCACAGAATCAATTACACTTGTGGGACGCGACAGTACTGAGCTGTTGGATCTTTCCGAAGCAAATGCCGGCATAACCGAAGCTTCGCTTAAAGATGCTATAAATGCTCAAAACCATGCTGCATGGCTTCCGGCATATCTTTCTAAGGATAAGGAACAGGTCAATTTCTCGGTTTTATGTGATGAAGAAGCTCTCATTAAGGCAATAGATAAGCTTTCTATGCTTGATCCTGCCAATATCACTTATCCCGAAGATGCACATGCAGGTACTGATCCTGTGACAGGTGAGTATGGGATAATCCCTGAAACAGAGGGTAATGAAATTGACCGCGCGAAGCTGGAAGAGGCCGTAAAGAAAGCTCTTTCAGACGGAATGCTCAGCGTTGATCTTGATCAGAACGGCGTTTACATAGAGCCTGCGGTCAGGGCGGATGATGCTTATCTTACTGAGAATATCGGAACTATGCAGAAGCTGAACAGAGCAGGAGCTGTATTAAATCTTGGCGGAAACATGACCGAGGCTTTTGACGGAGAGAAGCTTTTTAGCTTCCTGGGTGCTGACGGACGTCCTGATTCAGATAAGCTCAGAGCACTTATTGCCGATTATGCTGAGAGATTTAATACTGTAAATGCTGACGGCATTAGAACAGTAATTACTCATAAGGGCGAGGAAAAGCAGATCAAGACTGGCTACGGTTGGCTGCTTGATGAAGAAGCAAGCTTCAATGTTATCTTTGACCTTATAACAAGGGCGTCGGAAGCAACCTTATCTGATGGAGCGGAAGCAGCAGATATCGATACCTCACAGTTTAATGTTGATCTTGTATGGAAGCAATCAGCTGCCGTACACGGAGATACCGATTACGGCAATACCTATGTTGAGATAGATATGGGTGAGCAGAATGTCTATATATTCTCAGAAGGACAATGCGTGTTTGAAACACCTTGTGTCACAGGCCGAATGACTCGCGACAGAGCTACTCCTGAGGGAATGTATGCCATAAGATTCAAACAGACAAACCGAGTTCTTACCGGCTACAATAAGGACGGATCTGTAAGCTACAGAAGCCCTGTAAAATACTGGATGCCGTTTAACAGAGGAATCGGTCTTCATGATGCATCCTGGCGAAGGACATTTGGCGGCGAGATCTATAAAAATTCAGGCTCTCACGGCTGTATAAATCTTCCGAGAGATGCAGCGGCACAGATATATGAGCTCGTCTATAAAGGAATGCCTGTAATATGCTATTACTAAGCTTTTGCTGAGTCTGAGCATAATTAGATCCGGCACATTGTATGAGAATCTAAATTAAAAGTAGGGTTATAGGACAAAAAGTATATATAGTGTGTGATAATACAAGAAAAGAAGCTGCTTTAAGCAATGAGGTGACCCCTCAAAGTTAGATCTAAAAATCTAACGATTGGAGGTCGGTACACAATTTTGCCTATGCAGCTTCTTTTTGTTAAAATCTCAATTTTTCTGCCATTCTTACAAATTCAGCATTATCCTTTGTCTTTGAGAACAGGTCAAGCACCTTTTCTGCAGATTCCTCAGGCTTCAGCTGACCGAAGGCATTTCTCAGCTTGTTGACAGCTGCCATTTCCTCAGGATTAAGCAGAAGATCATCTCGTCTGGTTCCGCTCTTAAGAATATCTATGGCAGGGAAAATACGCTTTTCAGAAAGCTTTCTGTCAAGCACGAGCTCCATGTTGCCGGTACCCTTAAATTCCTCATAAATAACATCATCCATACGGCTGCCTGTATCTACAAGAGCAGTGGCAAGTATTGTGAGCGATCCTCCTTCACGCATATTTCTTGCTGCACCGAAGAAACGCTTCGGCATGTGAAGCGCAGCAGGATCAAGTCCGCCTGAAAGAGTACGTCCTGAAGGCGGAACGACAAGGTTATAGGCTCTCGCAAGTCTTGTGATAGAGTCAAGAAGGATAGTTACATCCTTACCGTATTCAACAAGTCTCTTTGCACGTTCGATAACCATTTCCGAAACACGCTTATGTCTGTCAGGAAGCTCGTCAAAGGTAGAGTAAATGACTTCGACATTATTGCCTACTACCTCTTCCTTAATATCGGTAACCTCCTCAGGTCTCTCGTCAATAAGGAGAATGATAAGATGCATGTTCTCATCGCGGATTATAGACTTTGCAACCTGCTTTAAGAGCGTGGTCTTTCCTGCCTTAGGCGGTGACACGATCATACCTCTCTGTCCCTTTCCGATAGGGGCAAGCAGATCCATAACTCTGAGCGGAAGAGGACTGCCGCTTCCTTGTTCAAGTTTTATCTTTTCATTAGGGAATATAGGAGTGAGCTTGTCAAAGTTCGGTCTGCGCTCTGCTTCATAAGCAGGATATCCGTTCACACTGGTAATGTATAAGAGCGCTGCAAATTTCTCTGTAGGAGACTTTACTCTGCGGTTTCCTCTGATAATGTCTCCGGTCTTAAGATTAAAACGTCTGATCTGGCTTGGTGCAACATATACATCATTCTCACCCGGAAGAAAGTTAGCGCATCTGATAAAGCCAAAGCCCTCAGGCATCACCTCAAGAATACCGTTTGCTTCAAGTCCTGAATCAAGCATACTCATATCAGCGGCGGGCATACTTGCAGCTGCAACTGATAGAGGCTTGGTATTTCTTGCTTCATACTGAGTCTGCTGCTGTACAGAGCTATCATTATAATTTGAAGCTGAGTTGTCATTAACAGCTTCATCAGAATATGGTCTTTCCTGCTGATAGGTTCTTTCATTTCGTACTGCGCCGGAAGCGTGAATCTGTGCATTTTCTGAATTATAGCCGTAATTTCTTCGCTCAGTGTTATCAGCATGATGAGTCTGTTCAGGAGCATGGATCTGACGCTGACGCTGAATTGGGCTTTGATCAGCCGAATTGATTTGTCCTGAAGGAACTCCTTCTGAAGCTGTCTGATTTCCTGAAGCTCCTAAAGGTGCGGAAGAAATGACAGTTTTTCTGGTATATTTTCTTTTAGGTCTGTCAGAATTATCATCCTGCATCCTTTTTGCAGTCTTTGTCTGCTCAAAAGGTATTGCAGCACGGCTTAAAACCTCCTGAGGCTTATTTTCAGGCTTCTTTTCGGCAGCCTCAGCTAAAACATCGATAATTTCAGCCTTACGCATACCGGTAACTTTAATATTTTGTGCCTTGGCAAATTCTTTAAGCTGTGCAAGCGACAGAGTTTCCAATTTCTTTCTCATTTATATACCTCAATAATTCAGGAAATTTACGATTATCAAAATAGATCTCTTTATATTTTAGATATCTCAGAATTGTCGATTAAGTAAATTAAGTTTAAACCCAATCATAAATATTGTCAATTATCTTAATTTGTGACAGCCTTTATTGCCACGCTAAAATCTTTTTGTTACAATAGCTTTGTTTTTCAGGAGGAATCATGCGCAATAAAAAGTCTACTAATAATCATAGATATAAAAGTAAGCCTCACGGTCAGAGAATTCTGTATGATGCCAGAGGCGCAAGAGTAAAGAGCAGTCCGCTTACCAATAAATATGTGAGAGTACTCTTATTTTGGGTACTTCCTTATTTTGTTATCAACGGTCTGATTTTTTTATTTGTATGTGCGTCACCTCGTATAAACATTGAGGTCAATGATACAAGTAACTATGTTACCTCAGAGGTCAAATTCACCGTCAAATCCTTCATGCCTATAAAGGATTTGGAAGTATCTCTTGAATCCTCACCGATAGAATATGTTAAATCAGGCAGCACATATACCTGCACAGCTAATCAGAACGGTACATTTGCAGTAAAGGCTACATCATTAAACGGCATGCAGAAAACCGTGTTTGCAGATGTCAGCACTCTTGATGATACGGCGCCTTCGGTAGAAGAGGATTCCGCAAGCATTTCCAAAGGAATACTTACATTCAACATATATGACACTCAGTCAGGAGTTGATTATGATTCTATATACGGCATAGTTGACGGAGATGAGAAGATCACACCATTTGAGGTGGATAAGGATCTTGGAATCGTTTCTATGCAGCTGCCGGTTGCCGCAAAGGTTATCGAGCTCCATTTTTCTGATATGGTTGGTAATGCCAGATCTGGACGCATAACAGTTACTGTAGGCGGTGTCGAGGCTGATAATGACACCGATGCTCAGGCTGAGACGGAAGCTGACGGAACAGAGATAGTTTCTGTTAATGAATAAGCTTTATAGTCATTGAGAATGCATAAAATATCACCGGTACAACGATGAGCCCGAAAAGGAACATCAAAGTAACGCCCGGCTCACAGCCTATAGCAATGCTTACTATAAGACCGATGATACAAACTGCTATAAAAATAAGACCTAATATTGCAAAAAAACGCTTAAGCCTGCCGGTTGAACCGTCGGGCTTTTTTGATGTATCGATACCTTTAGATGTATTGTCGGTATTCATAACTTAAAACCTTTCAACTCTTTTGCTAAAGCTCAGAAATCAAGAATAATTATCAAATTAGTAACTGCGGCTTGTAATATTAATAAAAGCTGATATTTATTATACTGTTGCTAATACTGTTTCTAATACTGATTTTAAGATGCTCGATGAGTTCTCTTTGTATTAAGGTAAGCTGCAGCAGCAGAAAGGATAAAATACACAGCGCTTCCTGCTAATATACCTGAAAAATCCAGCCACACATCCGTTATCTGCCCGCTGCGACCGGGAACGAAAAGCTGAATAGTTTCATCTGTAAGAGCAACCAGAAGTCCAGAGAATAAGGAAAGCACAGGGAAACCGAGATTCCTAAAAAACAGCATTCCGAGTATTCCTGCGATAGTGTATTCTGCAAAATGCGCTAGCTTTCTTACTATATGCTCGGTAAGGACTGCTTTTCCTCCGAATAACAGCTTATTTAATATTAATAACACAGCACCGCTTTTCTCCGAAGAAATATCGGCAGGATCCATTGAATTACGAAATATCAGTAAAATATATACTATGTATATTATTAGGAAGAAAAGACATTTTTTATTTTGCTTGATGGTAAAGGTTTTGTTCATATGATGGCAAATGCTATTTCATAAATACTTTTTACATACTTTCATCATGTACAGCTGATTTTATTTATCAGCCTCATCCTCGTCATGGATGATATAGTCCTCAAGCTTAAGGCCGTAATGCTCGGCCATTGATAAAAGCTCTCTTGCATTTGAATATTCAATATCCATAAGATCGGGAGTATCCTCGGTAAAGCCAACTAAGCTTGCTGCCATATATTCATCCTGAAGATCTTCTTTAATTTTATCTATATCGTATCTGATATCCATATTGACCTCTGCATTTTTTTATGATTTGAAACATTTTATAAAGCAATATTAAAATGAAGCTTTATAAAACGTTACTTGATATAAATACCATGAAATCAGGCACACCGCAATAATGAATCATATATCAGTTTAGCAAAGGAGGAACTTGGGATGAAGAATGAAAATGCCGGAATCGGAAAAGATTATAATAAAACGAGAAAAAGTTTCACAAATGGGAAAATATTTCACAGAACTTGAATGTATTTTCCGAAATCGGAAACTTTATATGATCAGGTAATTCGGGGAATTGGTATTTCTTGACTTCTATTTCTTTCCTATATATGATTAAAGAAAGGGAAAGAAAAGAAAGGATGAATGGTGTCTGATATGATGACTTTTGAGAACCAGAATATAGCTGATATTGAAAAAGAAGTTATCAGAGAAATGCTCCTTCAAAACAGTGGACGATCTTTTGAGCTATGTAGAAGTATAAATCAAGATCTGACTTTCCATACGCTTCAGGAAGAAATGCGTAAGAGATCAATTGAATTAGGTCAGGCTCAGATGAAGACGCTTAAATTGATTGGAGAAGATGATTTATATACAAATTTAGCATTGTTACTTTCTGATCAGTGCGAAACAACTACGAAAGTAGCACTTTTTCAAGGAACAGATAAGGCAATATTCAGAGATAGAAAAGAGTTTTCGGGATCAGTATTAAAGCAGCTTGAAGAAGTTTATCTATTTATAGATTTATTAAATAAGACAAAAGCTACCTTCTACGGGCTTGATCGTAATGATATGAGAGATTATCCGGAGGAGGCATTGAGAGAAGCACTTCTGAATAGTATTGTTCATAGAGATTATTCCTTTAGCGGCAGTAATCTTATCAATATATACGATGATAGGATAGAATTCGTATCTCTTGGTGGGCTTGTTCCGGGATTAGAGCTTGAATCAATATTTATTGGTGTGTCTCAATCGAGGAATCCTAATCTTGCAGCTATATTTTATCGAATGAAGCTGATTGAAAGCTATGGAACCGGAATCTATAAAATTGAACGTGCCTACAAGAATCAGGATTCAGGGCCTGTATTTGAGACAGCAAAGGGAGTATTTCGCGTTACACTTCCAAATAGAAATGAAACTCAAGATAACGATAGGCAGATGCGAACCAGCGTTGTAAGAGAAAATCCTCTTAATGTGCAGAAAAATATGATCTATCAATATGCACTTAAAAACGGAAGCATTACCAGAAAGGAAGCTGAGGATCTGATCGGTGCCGGTACAACAAAGGCCTTCAGACTTCTCAAAGAACTCTGTGACGCCGGCAAACTTGAGCAAAAAAGGTGCGGAAAGCTAAGCACATACATAGTCAAATAAATCCAAAACATATTGACATTAAAAGCTTAATCATGTTATAGTAGTCAAGCTTGCAAAAGCATAAGCTGGTATAGCACAGGTGGTAGTGCGTCGCATTGGTAATGCGGAGGTCACGAGTCCGAGTCTCGTTACCAGCTTCTTTTTTATATTATTTCCAGATAAACCCACATGAGGCCACATCTTGAACATTGAACCTATCGCATACATCCATACAGATTTCCCAACCAAATTTGGAGTACCGAGGCAAAGCGGACTAATATCTGATTTAAAGGGTACTATTATTTTTGAACCGCATTACAGAGACCCCGAGGCTGTCAAAGGACTCAGCGGCTTTAATTACATATGGCTTTTATGGGACTTTTCTATGGCACACAGAAAGGACTGGTCTGCGACGGTTTGCCCACCGAGATTGGGAGGAAAGACTCATGTAGGAGTTTTTGCCACACGTTCGCCGTTTCGTCCGAACAACATAGGCCTTTCAAGCGTCAGACTTGAGAGCATTGAATATACCGATAAAGGGCCTATACTTCATGTTTCAGGCATTGACATGATGGATAATACTCCTATATATGATATAAAACCATACATTGCTGCCTATGATGCTCATAATGATGCAGTAGACGGATTTACAGACAGTATCGTTGACATTGACATAAAGGTGAAGGATCCGGAAGGTCTTATTGCTAAAAGTATGCTTTCTGAGGATCAGCAGCGTGCACTTATTGCTTTATTAAAGGAAGATCCTCGACCGAGGTTTGATGCAGCTAATGATGGCAGCAGAAAATATGGCTTCTATTACTGCGATTATGATGTACGTTTTACGGTCTTAGGTGATATACTAACAATTGTTGAAATGCCGAAGGTGCGTTAATTTTTAATTTAAATGTGAGAGATAATTATGAATAGAGATAGAAGAGCTGATTACGGAAGATCAGACAATAAAAGAACAGATAACAGAAGATCAGACAATAAGAGAACAGATAACAGAAGATCTGACAATGATAGATTTGATAACAGGAAATCTGATTATCAAAAGACTGACCGCAAAAAATACGGAGATCGTCAGGATAAATCAAAGGATTCTTTTAATAAGGGTCGTTTTAACAGAGAGTCCGATGCTGATAAAATTGATTCATTTGCTGGAAATGAAGATGATGCTTATGTGAATCCGCTTATGCTGGAGGGCAGAAATGCCGTTTTGGAAGCATTAAGAGCGGGCAGAGACATTGACAGGATAATGATCCTCGACGGTGCACATGACAATGCGCTCGGAAGCATTATCAGAGAGGCAAAGAATCACAGAGAGACCAAGCTTGACTTTGTTGAAAAGAAGAGACTTGATGAGCTTTCATCCTCAGGCAAGAATCAGGGAGTGATTGCTTTTCAGGCTGCATATAATTATGCTGAGGTCGAGGACATTCTGAAAAAAGCTGAGGAAAAGGGCGAGCCGCCGTTTGTGTTTATTCTTGACGGCATTGAGGATCCGCACAATCTGGGCGCTATTATAAGAACCGCAAATCTTTGCGGAGCACACGGAGTTATTATCAGGCTTAACCGTGCGGTAGGGCTTACTGCAACAGTTGCAAAGGCATCTGCCGGAGCTATAAATTATACACCTGTAGCCAAGGTCACTAATATAGGAAGTACTATAGATGAGCTTAAGAAGAGAGGCATGTGGTTTGTATGTGCCGATATGGGCGGCGAATCCATGTACAAGCTTAATCTCAAGGGCTCTATCGGACTTGTTATAGGCAACGAAGGCAAGGGAGTCTCTGAGCTTGTTAAGAAAAAGTGCGACATGATCGCTTCAATACCTATGTTCGGAGATATTGATTCTCTCAATGCTTCGGTAGCGACAGGCGTGCTTGCATACGAGATAGTCAGACAGAGACTTTCATAAGTTCAATAGCTTAAATGTAAATGTCAAAGGATTTTTGACAGATGAAAGGTTAAATATATGTGTGGAATAGTTGGATATGTTGGAAGTGAGCAGGCAGGCCCTATACTTCTTGACGGTCTTTCAAAGCTTGAATACAGAGGCTATGATTCAGCAGGTATTGCTGTCAGAAATGATGAGACGGGAGAGTTCCAGATAGTTAAGGCAAAGGGACGTCTGCATGAGCTTTATATCAAAACTGACGGCGGCAGAACTACAAAGGGTACCTGCGGCATAGGTCATACAAGATGGGCTACTCACGGTGAAGCTACAGAGATCAATGCTCATCCGCATTACAGTGATGATAAAAATGTTGTCGGTGTTCATAACGGTATCATTGAGAACTACCAGGAGCTTAAGGAGAAGCTGACGAGAAAGGGCTATAGCTTTTATTCGGAGACTGATACAGAGGTAGTTATTAAGCTTATTGACTATTATTATAAGAAATATCTCGGTACACCTGTAGATGCCATCAACCATACGCTTGTTCGTATCAGAGGTGCTTATTCTTTAGCTGTTATGTTCAAGGAGTATCCGGGCGAGATTTATGTGGCTCGTAAGGATGCACCGCTTGTAGTCGGAAGAGCTGACGGAGCGTCACTGTGCGGATCTGATGTTTCACCGATGCTTAAGTTTACACGCACGGTTTATTATATCGATGATCTTCAGCTTGGAAAGCTTACCAAGGACGGAGTTACCTTCTACAACCTCGACGGTGACGAGATCGAGATAGAGCCAAAGACTGTTAATTGGGATGCGGAAGCGGTTGAAAAATGCGGCTTTGAGCATTTCATGATGAAGGAGATACACGAGCAGCCAAGGGCTATTACAGAGACTCTTAATGCCTACATCAAGGATGGTGTGCTTGATCTTTCTGCTGCCGGAATTGAGGATGATAAGCTTAAGACTTATCAGAGAATATACATTGTTGCCTGCGGTTCTGCTTATCATGTTGGCGTTGCGGCAAAGTATGTCTTTGAAAAGATGGCACAGGTACCTGTTGAGATAGATATTGCCAGTGAATTCAGATACAGAGATCCTATTCTTATGAAGGATTCACTGTTTGTAGTTATATCACAGTCCGGAGAAACTGCTGATTCGCTTGCAGCACTTAGACTTGTAAAGGAAAAGGGCATTGATACACTTGCAGTTGTTAATGTTACCGGCTCAAGCATTGCCCGTGAAGCTGATTATGTAATGTACACCTATGCAGGGCCTGAAATTGCAGTAGCTACTACTAAGGCCTACAGCTGTCAGCTTATAAACATGTATCTTCTCAGCATGGCATTTGCAAGAGCAAAGGGACTTACATCAGCCGATGAGCTTGATAAGCTTACAAAGGCTCTCTATGCACTGCCTGGACAGATAAATGAGATAATAAGCGATAAGGAAAGGATTCAGTGGTTTGCATCACAGTTTTCCACAAGTCAGGACATTTTCTTTATCGGTAGAGGCATTGACTATGCGATCGGACTTGAGGGAAGCCTTAAGACGAAGGAAATAAGCTATATTCATTCGGAGGCGTATGCCGCAGGAGAGCTTAAGCACGGCACGATAAGCCTTATAGATAAGGGAACGCTTGTTATCAGCGTTGCTACTCAGGATGCGCTTTATGAAAAGACTGTCAGCAATATAGTAGAGGTCAAGAGCCGTGGTGCATATCTCATGGGCATCACAAACAGCGGCAATTATAATATTGAAAATACCGTTGATTTTGTAGTGTATGTGCCAAGAACAGAGCAGTATTTCACTACAAGCCTTGCTATAGTGCCGCTGCAACTTCTGGCATACTATATCAGTCTTGCAAGAGGTCTTGATGTGGATAAGCCGAGAAACCTTGCAAAGAGCGTTACTGTAGAGTGATAAGAATTTGTTGAGTAATGAGACTCGGTATGGTTGGTCAGGTTAGATATGATTTAGACCATATTGAAGCCTGATAATTGATAGCTGATCAAATTAATAAGCTATAATTGATAAATTTAGAAGCTGAAATTTAAAACCAAGCAAAAAAAAGCAGGTCGTTTCGTTGTGACTTACGAATGGCCTGCTTTTGTATTTATGGATATAGCAAAGAATACATTATTCTCCCGAATCTGCATTGCCCTTTAAAAGTGATGTCATGATATAGGAATATATCTTTCTGCTGCAGCCGCGCCAATTGGCACACATATCCTCGGCAGCTCCCTCATCCGGAACAGCAATGTCTATAGATAAAATAGTATTCTTTCCTTCACGTGCAGAGCAGTGAACGGTAAAGTTATCATTGGAGCTCCTGAAGTATTCAGCAACAACACCTGATTCGGAGCGCATGCTGAATTTATTGGCTTCAAGATATTCATCCATATCGGCTATGGCAGCGCTTGAAATATCGGTCACAAAGAATCCGAGCGCCTCCTTGCCGTCATCGGTTATCTCATAATGAGTTGAGTTCCCAACCTGTCTTGAAGAGATGAGCTTTGCCTCGGCAAGCTCAGTAAGCACGCTCTGAAGTGTGAAATATGTGGTATATTCTTTATCTAAGAAGAATTCGGACAGCTGGGAATTGGTCAAAGGAAAATTGACCTTGTCCAGCATATAAAGTATCATTAATTTATATAGTGTTTCAGGCTCCTGAATCATTAGAAAACCCCTCGTTTAGAAATTGTATTGTATAATTATAACATATTCCTATGGAAATAGCACTGAACTATGTGCTAAAATAAAATGCCGGATTATTATCGGGTCATTTTTTGTGACCTATTATCTGGATACTCCGGTCAATGAAGCATAAATATAAAGGCATGTAATGAAAGAAAAAATAACAAGGCTTGCAAAAGGAATAGCGGAGTCTGAAACTCCAAAGCTTGTTATGCTTCCGGAGTCTTATTCCGGCAGCATAAAGGCTGATACCAAGGACTACTTTACTGTAGAATTTCAGAGCTTGAATGGCTACAGTGTTAAGGGAGTCTGTTTTTCTGATGCCATGAGAGTTCAGCCGGTTAAGGCTGCATTTGCAGGAAGAAAGGCAGATGTTACTGTTAATGTCGACACCACCGGACTTTCCGAAGGAGACATTATAAGCGGCAGGCTTATTTTCATTACCAATGTCGGTGAAAAGTATTTTGATTATTACTTTAATGTTATAAAAAATACTATAAATGAAGGAACTGAGGATAAGACCGATGAGCCTAAGTACGTTGTGGCTTCACCGATAGTTTATTCTGCAGACGATGCAAATCAGGAGAAAGACAAAAAGGTCAAGTTTCCGGATCTTCCGAAAAAGGACGAGGAGCTTGAGAACCTCGCAGCGGAGCTTATCAGGAATAAGGACGAATCCGGATTTGCATTTTATGTTTATAAGGAAGCTATAAAGAGACAGCTTGCCATTACAAAGCTCTACGAAAGCTATATTGCGGCGTATCCTGCAGATTGCACCGAGGCTATGCCGAGGGAAGTGCTTTTGTATTTTTCATATGAGAGAGATATTCCTCATGATATTGCAGAAAAGCTTTATGCGGACATTGTCATGCATGAGCTTTCTGACAGTGAGCTTTTTGATGAATTTGCGCCGGGCATGAGTGCCTTTGCTATGAATGCCTCTCTATCCGGCAGGATGAATAAGAGACTGTCTGTTATTTATGACAAGCTTATTTATCAGGGAATGATCGACAGAAAGGCTGCATCACTTCTTCCTGATATTTTTAAATGCCATGAGATCAGGATCGATGAGGGAAGTGCAGATGTTCTTTTAGTTGAATATCTTGAGCTTAAATTCCGTGTCAGAGCGGATATTATAGGAAATACTGCTTATGTGCCGGTTTATTTTAATGATGCCGGCCTGAGCTTTTATTCAAGGAGTGAATACACAGACGAGGAAGGCAATACCTCTGAAAGACTGCATAAGGTAAGCGAAGGACTTCATTATACAGACAGAGCTGTTTTTGATAAGCCTGAGCTCATAGAAAAATGCTTTGAGCTTTATCCGGAGCATCCGATGCTGCTGCTTGCGGCATGCAAAAAAATCACTTCTGATGGAATCAAGGATAAAAAGGAAGCCGGCATATTGATTTCTGCTCTTTCAGGTCTTGAGCTCAGCAAAGCCTTCAGAAAAAAGCTGATATCAGTGCTTTGCAAAGCAGGCGGCTCTATGGACTGGCTTTCTGTGCTTGAAAACGATGATTATGATAAGGATTCCTGCGGAAGCATTTTCTCTGCATTTGTAAAAGCAGGAAGACTTGAGGAAGCCTTTGGCCTTATTAAGAGATACGGAGCGGAGTCAGCAGATATTGCTGAGCTTAAGAAGACTGCAGACGGTCTTATAAAAAAGAATTCATCTGCTATTTCTGAGGCAGAGTTTACAAAGCTTTGTCATCTGCTCTTTGAGAAGAAAAAGGCATCCGATGCCATTATAGAGCTTTTATGTAAGGATTATTGCGGCAGTATAGAGGCTATGCTGCATGTTATGAAGGCAGCGGTTAAAAGAGAGCTTCCGTTATATGAGCTTCCGGAGCGTATACTTACCTTAGAGCTTTTTGTAGGAAGAAATGACGACATTGATGAAGCATTCAAGGAATATATTGCTTCAGGTAAATACGACGATCTTGTGGTAAGGGCTTATCTTTGCGTTAGAAGTGAGGATTATTTCCTTTACGAAAAGGACGGCATCAATGAAGAAGTATTCTTCGATGCACTTTCAAGCTATATGCATTCCGAGGACGCTCAGGCAGTTATGCCTGTGATCTGCTCTATAGCACTTACGGCTCATTATGCCAAGGCAGAAAGCATTTCCGAAGAGGAAAAGGAGCTTTGCCAGAAGCTGACAGACAGACTCATAGAAGAGGGTCTTGTTTTCAGATATACAAAGATGCTCCGGAAGAAGATACATATTCCTGAGGAGATAAGCTGGAAATATTATATTGAATACAGAGCTGAGAGCGAAGCATTGCCAAAGCTGCTTGTTAAGATACTTCCCGATGATGAGCAATATCATCAGGAAGATATGAAGCGCGTTTTTAAGAATGTTTTCGTTATGTCTACAGTGCTTTTTGTCGGAGATGAGCTTCATTATCTTATTTATGATAATGCTTCGGCTTTAGAGCCTTCTGAAGAGGGAGTCATCAATGTGACAAAGCTGCACAGACAGGGCAGTGACCGTATGAGATATATCAATCTGATGCTTAAGGCTCTTGATGCAGAGGATGAGACGGCTTTAAAGGAAAGCATGCTCAGCTATGTCGAGAATTCCGAAACTGTTAAAGAGCTGTTTAAATTGGAGAATTGATGATGGCACTGAATATAGGGATCGATCTTTGCGACGATTATATAACTGCATACAGCTTCAGCGAAAAAAGCATGCTCAGTGCCTCCGCTGTCATCTGCAGAAACAAGAAAGAGGATCTGTGGTACATAGGACAGACAGCCTATGAGATGGCTCTAAGCGGAACCGGAGTGCTTACAGATAAGCTTTTATCACTGCTTAAAAAGAACGGTACTTCAACGATAGCCAGAAAAGCCTATACGGCTGAACAGCTTATTTCCAAGCTTATCGGAACCGTTCTTTCACAGATGCTTAACGGTGCCGGAGTAGATGAGATAGGAAGACTTGTTATTGCTTTATCCAAGGCTGATAAAGCTGATATGGATGCGATCCTGAGAGCAGTGGAGCTTGCAGGCATTGACAGACAGAAAACTACTATAATCAGCCATGAGGAGTCATTTATTCATTACATAATGTCTCAGGATAAATCTCTTTCCTACAACATGACAGGTCTTTTTGACCTTTCTTCAGAAACGCTTTCCTTCTTTAAGATGAAGGTGCTAAGAGGAACTGGAAAGCAGAGCGCGATCTGTGACGGAACTGATCTTGAAGAGGCCTTTCGTATCGGTATCCTTAAAAATGAATCAGGCTCTGAGCTTGGAGACAGGATCATGACTGATGCAGCCAAGAAGTGCATCGGAAATGATATTTATTCGTCCGTATTTATTACCGGAAAGGGCTTTGAAAGAACAGATTGGGCAAAGAGCTTTATAGCTTTCTTATGCAAAAAGAGAAAGGTTATGTATGAACCGGGTATATTTGCTATAGGAGCCGCTATATATGCTGATCAGCTTGCAGCAGGTAAGGACAGCGAGCATTTACTGTTTTGTGATACAAGAACAAAATCCGAGGTATCATTAAGCGTTACCGTAAACGAGAAGCTTTCAAAGCTTATAATGATCCCGCAGGGAAGACCCTGGTATGATTTAAGCACCTATGCGGAGCTTATGCCGAGAAAGCAGGACTATATAGATATAGACATAGAGCCGTCAGATAAAAATAAACCTAAGAGGACGGTGAGAGTTGATCTTAAGGAGCTTCTTAAACGTCCTGATCGCTGCACAAGATTGTCGGTCGAGATGTATTTTGAGTCGGAAGGACTGCTTAAGCTTAATGTTAGAGATCAGGGCTTCGGTGAGATATTTGCCGCATCGGGCGATATGATAACTGAGAGCGTCAGGCTGTAATACAGTTTTGGAAAGGAAGACAGATGTCATTGCTTTTATGCAGACAGAAGGCCGGAAGACCCTTCTGCCACGACAAACTGAATATAAATATCTGGAGTGAGCAGGAGCTTTGTTATATTATTTATAACTATCCGCTTTTATGTCTCGGAGATTTCTGCACGGAAGGCTTGTTTGAATGGATAGATACGGAGCTTCATCTTAAAAAGCTGGCAGATCGTCTTAAGGATAACCTGAGGACCGGGGAGCTTTTTGAGAATCAGCTGCTGCTTATACTTCAGGAATGTAATTATTATGATCTGGATGAGGTCATGGAATTCGGAAAACGCATAGCGGAGTACCGTAAGTTCTCTGATCATGAGCTTACATATATGGAAGGTAAGGCTCTGTATAAGGCAGGTAATTACAATGCTGCATACGAGAAATTCGAGCAGGCAATAAGACAGCTTGAGGCAGAGTACCGCAGATCCAAACAAAATGATGATAAGGAATTAAGAGATCACAATGAGCGAAAGGCAGATATATACTGCGACATGGCATCCTTAAAGATGCAGATGTTTGACGAAAAGTCTGCGGCTGAGCTTATTGAAATGTCTCTTATGACCTGCAGCAATAAAAGAGCAAATGAGCTTAAATATCTTATAGACGGAAGCGGAGAGCTCAGCGACGAAAGAAAAGCCGAGCTTGACTTGAAAAAGGATGCAGTAAGAGCTGCAGCAAGGGAAAGCGCCGCTTATAAGGAAATAGAGGCTATTTTCAGAAAAGATAAGTTGACGCTTTTCAAGGAAGCAAGAAAGCTTGCGGCGGGTTGGAAGAGCGGCTACAGAAAGAATAAATTCTGATATACGGCTGTTAAAGGCAGTATTAAAGGAAATAATTACTATAGATAACATTTAATAAAAACTCTAATAGGAAGAAGAACATGAAAGAACTTGCAAAGAATTATGATCCGAAGGACATGGAGGACCGCATCTATCAAAGATGGATGAAGATGAAGTATTTCCATGCCGACCCAAAATCACCGAAGGAAGCATTTTCCATATCTATGCCGCCGCCAAACGTAACAGGACAGCTGCATATGGGTCATGCTCTTGATAATACACTTCAGGATACGCTCTGCAGATACAAGAGAATGAAGGGCTTTGAGGTGCTTTGGCAGCCGGGAACTGACCATGCAGCCATAGCTACAGAGGTCAAGGTCATAAATAAACTTAAGGCTGAGGGCAAAGATAAGCATGAGCTCGGCAGAGAGGGCTTCCTCAAAGAGGCCTGGGCATGGAAGGAAGAATACGAGAATAAGATAATCAATCAGATGTATAAGCTCGGTGTTTCAGCTGATTGGGACAGACTTCGTTTCACTATGGATGAGGGCTGCTCAAAGGCTGTTGAGCAGGTATTCATTGATCTTTATAATAAGGGTCTTATCTATAAGGGAAGCCGTATTATCAACTGGTGTCCTGTCTGCAAGACCTCTATTTCTGATGCCGAGGTTATTCACGAGGATCAGGACAGCTTCTTCTGGCATATCAAGTATCCGGTTGCAGGTGAGGATGGCAGATACCTTGAGGTAGCTACCACAAGACCTGAGACTATGTTCGGCGATACTGCCGTTGCTGTCAATCCGGAGGATGACAGATATAAGGATCTTATCGGAAAGAATGTTATCCTTCCGCTTATCAATAAGGAAATACCTATTGTCGGAGATGAACATGCCGATATGGAATTCGGTACAGGCTGCGTTAAGATCACACCTGCACATGACCCTAATGACTATGAGGTAGGAAAGCGTCATAATCTTCCTGAGATCTGCATAATGCATGATGATGCAACTATCGATCTTCCGGGAACAAAGTATGACGGAATGGATCGCTATGAGGCAAGAAAAGAGGTCGTTAAGGATCTTGAAGAGCTCAAGCTTCTTGTCAAGAAGGTTCCTCACACACACAGTGTAGGAACTCACGATCGCTGCGGAGCTACTGTAGAGCCGATGATCAAGCCACAGTGGTTCGTTAAGATGGACAAGTTCGCAGATCACTGCAAGAAGGTACTTGAAAACGGAGATCTCAAGTTTGTTCCTGAGAATTACTCCAAGACATATATGAACTGGGTCAACAACATCAAGGACTGGTGCATAAGCAGACAGCTCTGGTGGGGACACAGAATACCTGCATGGTACTGTGATGACTGCAAAAAGATCTATGTAGGTCATGGTGCACCTGAAAAGTGTGAATGCGGCTGCACTTCATTTACACAGGACGAGGATACTCTTGATACTTGGTTCTCATCAGCGCTCTGGCCGTTCTCAACATTAGGCTGGCCTGATAAGACACCTGAGCTTGAGAAGTTCTATCCGAATGACGTACTTGTAACCGGCTACGATATCATTTTCTTCTGGGTTATCCGTATGGTATTCTCAGGAGTTGAGCAGATGGGCGAATGTCCGTTCTCTACAGTTCTTATTCACGGACTTGTTCGTGATGAGCAGGGACGCAAGATGAGTAAGTCTCTCGGAAACGGTATCGATCCGCTCAAGGTTGTCGATGAATACGGTGCAGATGCATTAAGAGGAGCACTTCTTACAGGAAATGCACCTGGTAATGATATGCGTTATTCAGAGAAGAAGATAACCAATGCAAGAAACTTTGCAAACAAGGTATGGAATGCATCAAGATTCATTATGATGAATGTTGAAAAGGCAGGCGATGAGGCAAAGAATGCTTTTGAAGCTGCCGGAAAAGCTGAGGATATCGGTCGTATCCCTGAGGGCATCAAGCTTGAGAAAGAGGATAAGTGGATCATTTCCAAGCTCAACAGTCTCGTTGACAATGTTACAAGAAATATGGATGCCTTCGAGCTTGGTGTAGCTCTTGATAATGTTACAGATTTCATGTGGAATGAGCTTTGTGACTGGTATATCGAAATGCTTAAGGCTCGCCTTAACGGCAATGACGAGGAAACCAAGAAAGCTGCGCTTTGGACTCTTAAGACAGTGCTTGTAAACGGACTTAAGATGCTTCACCCATTCATGCCGTTTATTACAGAGGAGATATTCGATAACATTACTGATGAAGAGTCAATAATGATATCAGAATACCCGGTAGCTTCAGAGGGCTGGAACTTTGCTGAGGACGAGGCAGAGGTAGAAGCTGTTAAGGAGGCTGTAAGAGCTGTCAGAAATATCCGTGCAGAGAAGAATGTTCCGCCTTCAAGAAAGGCAGCCGTATATATCGTATCGGAAGATCCGAAGGTAATGGCTGCATTTGAAGCTACAGGATCTGTAGCAGCATCACTTTGCTCTGCTTCAGAGATAATCGTTCAGAAGGATAAGACAGGTATTGAGGCATCAGCGCTTTCTGCTGTTACATCTAATGCATCTGTTTACATTCCGCTCAATGATCTTGTGGATATGGAGCAGGAGAAGGAAAGACTTAAGAAGGAAGAAAAGCGTCTTGAGGGCGAGCTTAAGCGTTCTCACAGTATGCTTTCCAACGAAAAGTTTATTTCCAAGGCACCTCAGGCTAAGATAGATGAGGAAAAGGCTAAGCTTGCAAAGTATGAGGAAATGATCAGAAAGGTTAGAGAGCAGATCGCAGAGATAGGCTGATGATTTTAGGATAAACCAAAACTTTCATTCACTTTAAAATTTAAGTGTCGTGCTTTAGGTGATCGATTCCTGCGGCGCGGCACTTTTATCATAAATAATCAGACAAAGTACATGCTTTAGTTATATTAAAGTCTTGAAATTCATTTCGTAAAAGTATATTCTTTTAATAGTGATTATTAATGC
>Ga0129317_1000377_pt1 | contig 48904 bp, 40 predicted proteins | sample Cm1ome_FD_94430 | JGI IMG/M metagenome (GOLD analysis project Ga0129317, IMG submission 94430) | Eastern black-and-white colobus group fecal microbial communities from Wisconsin, USA - Cm1105 metagenome | ecosystem: Host-associated > Mammals > Digestive system > Large intestine > Fecal | place... | reverse complement strand
GTAGGGGCGGCGTTCCGCCGCCCGATAATAAAGCGGCGAAGCCGCTTCCTAATGGCTAAAAGCTAAAGGCTAAGGGCTTCGGAATTTAACACCGAAGGTGTTAAATTCCGATTTATCTCAGCAATGTTTATCAGCTTGCGGGACGTCGCTGACGTCGTCCCCTGCAAGCTAACGGTTCAATAATACCGTTTTAAGCCTATGACCTTGCCGAGTACCTCCACCTCGTCCACAATAATTGGCTCCATGGTGGGATTTTCTGGCTGGAGACGGTAGTGCCCTTTCTCCTTGAAGAAGCGCTTTACGGTAGCCTCCTCATGGTCGATGAAGGCAACGACAATATCACCGTTTTCAGCGTAGTTCACACGCTGGACGATGACTATATCACCGTCGAGGATGCCTGCGTCTATCATGCTCTCGCCGCGTATTTTCAGTGCGAACAGCTCCTGAGGGTCAACACCGGGAGCTTCAAAGCCGATGTAGCCCGTGATGTCCTCAACGGCAGTGATAGGCTGACCTGCGGTGACGGTACCCATAACTGGCACGGAAGTGGTGCCGCTGTTAGGCAGGCGCAGGGTGCGGTTTAAGTTTCCTGTCTTTTCGATAAGTCCCTCACGGACCAGAGTCTCTATGTAGCGGTGGGCAGTGGACGTGGACTTGAAGCCCATAGCGTCCATTATCTCCCTTACCGACGGCGACATTCCGTCGCTGAGACGTGCTTTTATATAGTTGAAAACAGCGATTTCCTTATCCTTCAGCATAGCTTATTCCTCCGAAAGCTTTTTCAGTATCATTTTAGCGATCTTGTAGGCATCTCCGCAGCCAAGAGTTATGACAAGGTCTCCCTCCTGAGCGTGTTCGCAGACATAGTCGCATATCTGCTCAAAATTTGCGTATTTTCTCTCGTCAGTCCACTCGGCTGACTCGTCCTGCGGGAACCAGATGCAGTTCGGTATTTTTTCCGCAAGGTGTCGTGTGAAGATGCCGTAGGTGTTCTTCTCGCGGCTTCCCATGATATCGGTGAGGACAGCATGGTCGGGTATCTGTAATACCCTTGCGAAGTCGTCCAGCAGGAGCTTTGTACGGGAGAAGGTGAATGGCTGGAAAACTGCCCATACATGATTGAAGTTCATCTCCATAGCAGCATTGAGTGTAGCCTCAAGCTCTGTGGGGTGGTGAGCGTAGTCGTCCACAACGGTTATGCCCTTCTCAAAGCCAAGCTTCTCGAAGCGGCGCTTGGCTCCGCGGAACTCCTCCAGACCCTTCTGTATGAACTGGAAGTCAACGCCCACATATCGTGCAGCGGCAACTGCTGCAAGGGAGTTGAGTACATTGTGGATACCTGCCACATGGAGAGTTACGGTGCCCAGCTTTTCGCCCTTATACATGGCGTCATAGGTGGTGAGGAGACCGTTCTCGTGCTTTACGTTCTCGGGATAGTAGTCACAGGAGCTGTCCCTGCCGAAGGTGATTATCTCCTTGCCGCTGATACCCTCCAGAGACTTCATGGAGTTCTCGTCTGAGCCGTTGATGATTATGCACTTTGTGGTGTTCTCGTTGAACTTGCGGAAGGACTTGATGATATTCTCGAGAGTGCCGAAGTAGTCAAGATGGTCGGCATCGATATTGAGTATAACGGATATATCGGGGAAGAACTTGAGGAAATGGTCCTCAAATTCGCAGGATTCACATACCATTATATCGCTTTTGCCTGCGATGCCGCTTCCGCCGATGCAGGGAAGCTTTCCGCCGATATATGCGGAGAGATCAACTCCTGCGGTATAGAGTATCTGAGTGATCATAGAGGTAGTGGAGGTCTTGCCGTGAGTTCCCGAAACGCAGATAGCGTTGTCGTACCAGCTTGTGACGATACCGAGAAGGTCAGCACGTTCAAGTACGGGAACTCCGCTGGCTCTTGCCGCCATGAGCTCGGGGTTGTCAGCCATGATAGCAGCGGTGTGGACGATAAGGTCTGCGCCCTCGATGTTCTCGGCGCGCTGCCCTACGAAAACGGGGATACCCATTTTTCTTACGGCGTCGAGAGTCTCTGTCTCGTTATTGTCCGAGCCTGTCAGGTAATAGCCCTGAGAGTGGAGTATCTGTGCGAGGGGGTACATACCCGAGCCGCCGATACCAATGAAGTGAATGTGCTTTTTTCCTTTTAAGATGTTGATATCCAAAATGATCACCTTTCTTTGAATGAATAGAATAGCCCCGATGTGAGAGGCATATATAAGCAGTCCGCAGCTCTGCGGACAGGACTTTCGAGTGAAAAAGCTGTGCTTTTATAGCACAAAAAACATTAAATAATTAAGATTTAATGTCAATTAATATGACGCTGATGAGTAATTATTTGGCTCTATCACGTTGTTTTCACCGTTCTTTCACCGCTTTAAAACGAAATAATTATAATTTTTCCTTAAAACCGTGCAAAAATAGCTTGCATTTTTACAAAATATGCTGTATAATAATTCATAGGTTTACTTTCTGCTGAAAACGGTTGAGAAAAAGAAATATTTTTTCAGCGTATAACCAAGGAGTCACACCACATATAAGGAGGAAAATTTATGGAAATTACAGATGTGAAGATCAGAAAGATCATGTCTGACGGACGACTCAGAGCGGTAGTTTCGGTGACTATCGACGATATGTTTGCCGTACATGATATCAAGGTCGTTCAGGGCGATGAAAGACTGTTCGTTGCAATGCCCAGCCGCAAGGACGAAAACGGAGTTTTCCGCGATATCGTTCATCCCATCTCACCTTCAGCAAGAAAGCTCTTTGAGGAGAATATCCTTGATGCATATGAGAGACAGCTTGCGATCATGGAGACCGAGGCTTCCGAGGAAGCAAACGAAGAAGCTGACGAGCTTTGATCAGTGATCTTACATAAAGACCTGCCTGTTAGGTGGGTCTTTTTGTTATATACCCAGCATTCTTGCCGCCTTGAGTATTGCTATCTGGGTCTTGCCGTCGCGGATAGTGCCGTCCATGACCTGTGCAACAGCCTCTGAGAGCGGTATGCGCTCTACATCGAGGAACTCGTCTGGGTCGAGGCTCTGTGAGGTGAAGGTAAGCCCCTTTGCGAGGTACATATAGGTTATCTCGCTGTTGTAGGCAGGGGTGGGGAGCATCTCCCCGAGGTAGATGTACTCCGAGCAGGTGCAGCCTGTCTCTTCGAGGAGCTCGCGGCGTCCGCATTCGGCGTGATCCTCGCCTTTTTCAAGCTTGCCTGCAGGGACCTCTCTCGTCACCGTCTGAAAGGGATAGCGGAACTGCTTAACGAGGAATATCTCGTTGTTTTCCGTAACGGGTATCACGCAGACTCCGCCGTTGTGATGGAGAACGTCGCGTGGGGCAGTCTTGCCGTTTTCAAGCTCGGCGGTATCATGGGTTATGGTGAAGATGACTCCCTCATACTTGACATCGCTGGTGAGAGTTTTTTCCTGAAGATGCATTATATTTCCTCCTTGGTCATGCTTTGGTATTGAACAGGCTGTCGCAGTATTCCTGCGCCGCCTTTATTTTTTCACAGGAGCTGTAATCATAGAAGTGCCTGTGATCGGCATAGTCTCCCTTGCTGCGCTTTCTGCGGGATATAAGCACATATACCGCCAGCACTGCTGCGCTAATACAGCTTATGATAACGCCCTCTCTGAGGTAAGGCGTTCTGTATCTGAAAATGATGGTGTTGCTGCCCTTTTCGGCTCTGACAGCCATAAAGCCCTCGTTGACCTTTTCCACGTCGACAGGAGAGCCGTTTACCTCGGCGGTCCAGCCGCTGCTGTACGGTACGCTGAAGAATACCAGCTCGGGCGAATCAAGGTCTATCTCGGAGGTAAAGCCATGGGAGCCGAAGCTGAAGCTCTTTGCGGAGCAGGCTGTCTTTTCGCGGCAGAACATCCTGTATGACTCCCTTGACATGGAAGTATCCCTCTCGGGGTCGTACTCCCTGAGGATATCGCTGTACTTCTCTGCCTGCTCGTCGGTGAGTATCAGGGACTTCATCATTACCTTCTCGCGCTGGAGCTTTCCCTTGTCATCGGCAGCCTTTTTGGTGATATAGGTATTATATGCAAAGCCCATAGGTACATACAGTTCATTCTCGTATATCTCGAAATGCTCGGTCTCGCCGACGTATCTGAAATCGGGGAGCTCATCGGGGATAATGGCAATGTCGGTATTCTCGTCCGCAGAATTAGAAGATGATGACGAGGAGCTGTCGGGAGTGGAGCGGAGAAGCTCCTCATAGGAGCATCCCTCTTTTTTCTCCTTGTAGTAATACTTGACGGAGAAAAGTCCGCGGAGAGTATAATGGCTGAGCTTTGCTCTGGAAGCCACATCTCTCGGTACGCCCACATAGCTGTAGAAGTCCATTATAGATGTATTTACCACGCTCTGGAAAGCTCTCATGGTGGGGAGCCCCCAGATCATGGGATAATTGTCGCAGTCTGCGGAAATATCTATCCTGAAGAAGTTGTCCTCGCTGACAGGCTCCCATACCTCGTCCTCGCCGTCAATGGCGGTGTCAATGTACTCACGGGCGGAGGTAACACTGTTTGCGGCGTAAAGAGTGGTGGTGAACACGCAGATTATAGAGGAGACCGCTGTGACGAATACCACGAATGCAGTGCTGAGTCTGCCCTTTTTCTTTCTGCGGAAAATGAGGAAGGCGCAGACAAGGAACAGCACCGTAACGCCAATGGTTATCCAGAAATAGAGGACGTCCTCGGGCATGGTGAACAGCTTTGCCTTTTCGCCGTCCTTGGGCTTGGCAGGGAAGCAGCCCATGACCGCAAAGGCGATCGTCATGGCGGCGCAGACCTTCAGTCCCGTAAAGCCGCTGTTTTCCTCATCGTCAAGGCTGTGTGCGGTTATCATAGCCATAATGAGTATTGGCATATAGAACCACCGCGCATAGTAGTAGGAATTCACTGCCTGAAACAGGCTGTTGAGTATGGGTATCACCGCGAAAATTCCGCAGCAGAACAGCAGTTTTGAAGCCCAGTGTTTCCTGCGCAGATGCATGAACGAGATGACTCCCGCCATTGAGAAAAGGGGCAGGTATGCGCCGATGGAAGCCCATTTTTCGTAGTCCGAGCTGAACAGGTTCGGATAGGCAGGGGGGTCCGCAGGCATGAACAGGGTCTGCACCAGACGGGGCAGGAGAGTCTTGTCGGTGTAAGCGGTCATATCTGCGCCGTAGAGCCTCTCGCTTATCCTGTAATTGCCCATGAGAGCCATAGCCGACGGCAGCAGTATGAAGGCTGCCATGAGCGAGCCGATGACAGCTTCAAAGAGAAGTCCGAAGAATTTTTTCCATGAGGTGTGGAAGTCCCTGCACCTCATACGGAAAAGGTAGTATAGTATCAGGAACACTGCCTGACCTGCGAAGAAGTAGTAGTTCACGCAGGCGCAGAGCGCCACGGTCAGGGCGAAAACGCCCTTGCGGCGGCAGTTGATGTTTTCCTCCATGGCAATGAGCATGAGAGGGAACAGGGCTGTGACGTCCTGAAAGTGGTTGAAGAAGATGTTGTATACCTGAAAGCCTGAAAAGGCGTAGAGGAGAGCTCCTGTGACAGCGGCGTTCTTGCCGCGGACGAACCGCCTGATATAGGCATATGCGGTCAGTGTGGCGATGCCGTGCTTCAGCGCGAGGACGACGGGCATGGCATACAGCACCAGTCCCCTCGGGAGCAGGACGGTCAGCCAGAAAAAGGGACTGCCGCTGAGATAGAATGAATATGAGGTAAGGAAGTCCGAGCCCAGATCCGTGAACCAGTTCCAGCCGAGTCCGCCGCTTCTTGCCGCGTCATTGGCAAGGCTGTAAAAGGGTATCTGCTGAGCGTTGTAATCGCCGTAGTATATGAAATAACCGTGCTCGGTGAGCATCATGGGCAGTACGGTGAAAAGCATGGTGCCGAAGCCCAGCAGGAATGCCAGCAGATATTTTTCTTTTGTACAGCCCTTGGCGGCGACACTTTTCTTCAAGGTTCCTTCCTCCGTAAAAAATAGATATACATATTGATTATAACATAACAGCCGAAAAAAAGCAACAAAAAACAGAATATATTTTCGATTTTGTTCTCAGAATCTTTTTCTCCGCGCCCTTTGCCTTTTTTATAATAATATGTTATAAGCGGGGAGCCCCCGCCGGCTGTTTCGCGGCAGAAATGACGCAGCGGAAGCTTTTTCTCCGCGCCTCTTGCCTTTTCTTTAATAATATGTTATAATATAAGGTATGCTACTATACTGATAAAAGGGGAACATATAATGGAAGTTTACCTTGATAATGCGGCGACCACCAAGCCCTGCGAGGAAGCAGTGGCGGCAGCAGTGACCGCAATGACACAGAAATATGGTAATCCATCGTCGCTCCACCGTGCAGGTCTCAAAGCGCAGCTCCTTATGGACAGCGCAAGAAAGACCATAGCCGACTCCATAGGCGCGGACAGCGGCTGTATATACTTCACATCGGGAGCTACCGAGAGCAACAATCTTGCACTCCGCGGAGCTTCCGCGGCTTACGGCAGAAAACGGAAAAAGATAGTCATTTCCGCAGTGGAACACGCCTCGGTGGAGGAGACTGCCGCAGACCTTGAGACTAAGGGCTTTGAGGTGGTAAGGGTGTCGCCACGTGAGGACGGACGGTTCTATGCGGCGGACTTCATAAGTGCCTGCGATGAGAATACCTACCTTATAAGCATGATGTATGTCAACAACGAAACGGGCTATATACTTCCGGTTAAGGAAGTGTTCTCGGCGATAAACCGCCGTATGCCCGATATCGTGACCCATACGGACTGCGTTCAGGCTTACATGAAGCTTCCCGTCAAGGTCAGCGCACTCAATGCAGACCTTGTCTCCCTCAGCGCCCACAAGATACACGGAGTAAAGGGAGTGGGAGCGCTCTACATCAGAAAGGGCGTCCGTGTGCTTCCCGTAGTTACGGGCGGCAAGCAGGAAAAGGGCATACGCTCGGGAACAGAGAGTGTTCCCCTCATAGCTGCCTTCGGAGCTGCCGTGGAGAAATACCTGCCCACAGTTGCACAGCGCTATGAGAAGGCGCTTCGTCTGAAGGCGTATCTGCTGGAACAGCTGAAGGATATCGAAGGAGTTGAGGTGAACTCTCCCGAGGACGGTTCGCCATATGTCATAAATATCTCCGCAGGGGGCAAAAGGTCGGAGATAATGCTGCACTTTCTTGAAAGCAGGGAAATATATGTCTCCAGCGGCTCAGCCTGTTCAAAGGGACAGCAGAGCGGCGTGCTGGGACAGTTCGGTATAAGGGATAAGCGCGCTGACAGCGCACTGAGAATAAGTATCACCGCGGAGACTGCTGAGTCAGAGCTTGATGATTTCTGTGATGGACTTCGCGCCGGTATGGAAAAGGTAAGGGGTTAATATGGAAGAAGCAAAGAAAAAGAAGAAAAGTCCGCTGAAAGTGCTTATTATAGTTTTTATTGTGCTTGCGGTGCTCTGTGTTGGCAGCTTCTGGTTCCTTTGTGAAGCAATGAAAACGACCACGGGCTCAAAGGTCAGCACGCGAAATGCAACGGCGAAGTCTTACCTCAAGGCTGTGACCGCACAAGTAGAGGATGTGTACAAGGAAAAGGGCGAGAAAGTCCCTGCCGACAAGGAATACATCATCAGGGGCAAGGGACAGATGAACGATCCCTGTGAGCTTCTCGGAGAGAGCATGACAAATCGTTATTCCTCCGACAACAGGCATTACTGGGTGGTGAAGTTCAAGGACGGATATGCCTCAGAGGCGTGGACTGCCCTCCGACCCATTAAGGACAGCGAGCTCAGGTACTACAGCCGCAAGGAGCTGATAGATGAGTCAAACGAGCATCCCATGAAGCAGGACAAGCTTGTCATCGGATACTACAGCGCTGCCGAGGGAGATACCTACACGAATTGATATTTATATTTATAATAGTATATTAGGAGAATAGATATGAAGGAATTAGTACTTGTAAAATACGGCGAGATGGCTCTGAAGGGTCTGAACAAAAAGACCTTCGAGGATATGCTCATCAAGAACATAAAGCGCAGACTGAAGCCCCTCGGTCGCTTTCAGATGACCAGTGCTCAGTCTACCACATACATCACTCCTCTTGACGAGGACATCGACCTTGACGAGGTAGTGGACAGAGTGGGCAAGATATTCGGTATCGCAACTCTGTGCCGTGCCTGCGTATGCGAGAAGGATTTTGAGGACATATGCGCCAAGAGCTATGAGTACCTTGATACGGTGCTCAGCTGTGCAAAGACCTTCAAGGTCAACGCAAAGCGCTCCGACAAGGCTTTCCCCATGAAGTCTCCCGAGATATGCGCGGAGCTGGGCGGAAAGCTCCTTGACAGATTCCCGAACCTGTCCGTGGACGTAAAGAACCCCGAGGTCACTGTTACTGTTGAGATACGCGACGAGAACGCCTTTGTTCACGCCGAGAACATCAAGGGCGCAGGCGGACTTCCCGTGGGAAGCAGCGGAAAGGCGCTTCTTCTGCTTTCGGGCGGTATCGACAGTCCCGTTGCAGGCTACATGATGGCAAAGCGCGGAGTCCATATCGCTGCCATCCACTATGTGAGCCCTCCCTACACCTCCGACCGCGCACAGCTCAAGGTCGAGCAGCTCTGTCAGAAGCTGACGGACTACTGCGGCGGCATAGCCTTCTACTGTGTGCCCTTTACGGAGCTCCAGGAGGCTATCAAGGACCACTGTCCCGAGGAGTTCTTTACTATTATAATGAGAAGGCTCATGATGGAGATAGCACAGCGCATCGCCGCCAAGGACAACTGCCTTGCCCTTATAACAGGCGAGAGCGTGGGACAGGTGGCAAGCCAGACCATGGCTGCTATCGCCTGCACCGACGCAGTGTGCAGGATACCCGTGTTCCGTCCCTGTGTAGGCATGGACAAGACCGAGATAATCGACATTGCGCGCAAGATAGATACATTCGATACATCCGTCCTTCCCTATGAGGACTGCTGTACCGTATTCACTCCCCGTCATCCCAAGGTGCGCCCCGTGCTCAGCGACGTTGAGAAGGCTCAGAACAGCTTCGATTTCGAGCCGCTGATACAGAAGGCTGTTGAGGGTACGGAGATGAAAACTTTCAATTATGGCGAATAATTCTTAATTTTCTCACAAAATTATCACACTGATTTTGTATAATGTTTACTAAAGCAAGGGCGGCGATTTAGTGGTAAGCAGTAAATTTTCTGAATGTAATGCCGAAAAACTTGACAAATCGGTCAGTAATGTTGTAAAATTATTAGAACGGAAAGGTCTGACCATTGCTACGGCGGAAAGCTGTACGGGCGGACTTCTTTCAGAGCTTATTACATCAGTATCGGGTGCGTCTGCGGTCTTTGAGCTGGGGATATGCACTTATTCCGAGCGTATAAAGACCAAGTTCCTCAATGTACCTGCCGAAACTATCCGTAAGTACGGCGTGGTCAGCGAGGAGACGGCTCTGGGCATGGTCAGGGGACTGAAGGAATGCTCGGGGGCAGACGTCTGCGTTTCGGTAACGGGTATCGCAGGTCCATCGGGCGGAACTGCCGAGACTCCCGTCGGAACGGTCTATATCGGTTTCGATATCTGCGGCAGGCAGTTCGTGTGTCTGCCAGAGCTTTGGAAGCTCAGCGACCTGAGCAGGGACAATATCAGAAGATGTGCCGCTGCTTTTGCGTTCGATACGATAGAAAAAATACTGATGGAGGCGAGGACAGACTGATGAGCGAAAAAATGACCGACGGAATGACCGAGGCTCAGCGCAGAGCTGAGAAGATAAAAGCTATCAGAAGGTCTATCCGCGGTGAAGCGGAAGTCGCTCCGACGACATATGAAAACAAGGCAGAAGCTGAACGCGCCGACGTCAATGTGGGACGCCTCAGACGCACTGAGGACAGGTCGGGTTCAACTGCTGCTGATATACTTTACGAGCTGGACAAAGCCATCGCCAATGAAAAGGCGGAGGCTGAACGTATTGCAGCCCGTGAGGCTGAGGCTGCTGCCGCTGCTGCTGCAAAGGCAGGCCCCGATATCTCGGATATAATCCCTGCACTGGAGCCTAACGCACAAGAGAAGCTCCATGAGATAGCTGAGGAGATAACTGAGGATTTCTCGGAGGTCCGTGCCAATGTCACCGGTGATGTAATGGACTTCACGGAGACTGAGACGGCGGATACGGCATACAGCGAGCCTGAACAGGAGCATACCTATTATAATGAGCCTCGGGCTCATGAGACAGCTGCGGATATCATAAGAGCAGATGCAGCTGAGGACACTGTGGTATTTACTCCCGTGGGACATCATCATGAGGAGGCTCCTCCGCCTGCTGCGGAGAAATGGGCTGAGCCTGTCATGAGAGCTGCCGCGGAGGGGATGACGACAGAGAAGTCCCATAAGAAAAAGAAGAAGAAAAAGAAGACCTTCGCACAGAAGCTGAGAGGGCTTTTCCCCGAAAAGGGCGACAGCGTTCTCGAATGTGTGAGAAAAATAGTATTTCTCGGTTCTGTCATAGCGATATTCGTCTGCGGTTACCTTGTGGGCGATTATTACTACGAGCTGTGGGCAAGTAAGCACAAGACCGAGAATATCATGGAAATATACGACATCTACGACGGCAGGGAGGCTAATACTATTGCCGTTGAGGATGAAGGCGAAACAAGGATAAGGTTCGAGGGTATGCTGGACGGAGCGCGCAAGCTCTGGGACCAGAACCACGATATCGTTGGCGTTATCAATATCCCCGATACACCTATAAACAATCCTGTGATGCAGGCCGATGACAATAAAAAATACATGAATATGAAGTTCGACCTCAGTGAGAACAGGGCGGGCGAGATATTCCTCGATTACAGAAACCACTTCGACGAGGTGGGCGAGGACGGCTATCTCAAGTGCCCCAATTCGGGAAATCTGGTCATCTACGGACACAATATGCTTGACGAGCAGATGTTCGGAAGCCTTAAATGGTACCAGAGACACGAGGATTACTACGGCAAACACCCTATCATCTATCTCAGTTCAAATTACCGGAAATACACTTATAAGATATTTGCCTACTTCATTCTGGACAGCGGAGACGAAACCGATACCAAGTTCGACTGCTGGAATGAGCTTGAGTTCTCTGACGAGGATGAGTTCTACGGCTTTGTCAACGAGGCTAAGAGGAGATCTCTCCGACTTAACGACGTTGATGTGAAGTACGGCGATCCGCTCATAACTCTTTCTACCTGCAATACCACGCTTCCCGACGAGGATGCCGGACGTCTCATCATCATGGCGAGAATGGTCAGGGACGGCGAAGATCCTATGGCGGGCACACAGAACAGCAAGCCAAATCCCAATATCAAGTGGCCCACAAGTTACTATCAGGATCACCCCAATGAGCGTTACGATCCCAACGCGGAATTTGTTCCCTACGGCTGATGGAGGAAGATGAAATATCAATGAGCAAAAAAGCGAAAACTATTGCAGCCTGTGCGGTATGTGCCGCAGCTCTCGGACTGGGCGGATATGCTCTTTTCCTCAACAAGGAAACGGACACAGTACCGAAATTCAGTGAGGTGACCGAGACTGCTGAGCTCACTTCTGAGGATGTGGGCGTTCTTCCGCTGGGCTGGGCTGAAAATATAGACTATGCACCGTCATCGGACGGTATGACGGAGAGGGCAAAGTCCCTGCTCAGAGTCAACAAGGACATAGTCGGCTGGCTGAAGATCGATGGTCTCCAGCTGGACTACCCCGTAGTAAAGGACCCCGGCGAGATACCTGCTAACGATCCCTACTACGGTCCCGAGGAGTATGTCCCCGATGCATTCTACCTTGACCATGACCTTTACAGGAACCACGATCAGGAGGGTACTCTCTATCTGGACTACCGCGATGAGTTCGGAAGTGACGAGAGTCAGCACTCCGAAAATCAGGTCATCTACGGCCATGCAATGTGGAACGGCAACATGATGGGCTGTCTCAGGCGCTATCGTCAGGACTTCGATTTCTATGACGTAAGCCCCTTTATCCAGTACAGCTCAAATTACAAGACCTATGATTATGTTATTTTTGCTTTCCTTATTACCAGCGGAAGCTACGATGCTACCGACTTCCACTACTGGAATATGGAGGAGCTTGATTCAGAAGAGGACTTCAACTTCTATATCGACAACTGCAAAAGCAGATGGATGCTCGATACGGGAGTGGATGTGAAGTACGGCGACCAGCTGCTGACCCTCTCCACCTGCTATGCGGACGAGGATAACTCCCGTTTCTTAGTAGTTGCCAGAAGGCTCAGGGACGGCGAGGTCGCAGGAGACATGACAACTATCCAGCGCACTGAGGAGTGGAAAAAGGCTCGGGAGGAAAAAGAGAAAGAGGCAGTCGAGCACGATACTCCCCCGAAGAACGACGAATAACGTTAGTGAGCTACCTTATGTTTTTAAAAGGAGATTGTTATGATTATGCAGAAAATGCTCAAACGAGCGGCAGCTGCTGTATCGGGAGCACTTGTGCTCTCGGCTACAACAGGCATGGATACTGCGGACAGTACAACGGCTGAGGAGACCTCCGCTGTCACAACTTCTGCGGTGGAAAGCACTGCGGCTGATGAGACTGAGGCTGCTTCTGCTGCCGAGGCTGTTATAGCCGAGGAGGAGCAGAAAATGCCAGAGGATTGGGTCAAGGCTGATATCAGCGACTATGACTCAAGTATGTCTCTCGTAAGCTATGAGCTTGCAACGCCTGAAATGGCGAAAGTGGGCGAGCCTGTGGATCCCTTCGCAGGACTTTCCGAAGAGGAGCGCAAGGCTCTTGAGGAGGAGATCGCCAAGAAGAAGAGTGCCCTCAGAAAGGGGACGCCGACCCTTTCCAAGAACGCTGCAAAGAGCAGGAGCAAGGAGCCTACTGCCGTAGAGCTCAAGACTTCGGGCGCCTTTGTGGGAGATATCCCCGAATCACAGCCCGATCCCAGCATTGCTGCTCAGCCCGGCGAATTTGCCTTTGTAACATATGGCTGGGGACACGGAGTCGGCATGAGCCAGAACGGCGCCAACTTCTATGCAGCCTATGCAGGCTGGACATATCAGGATATCCTGTTCCATTATTACCCCGGAACTTACCTGATGAATACGGGACTCACCGATGAGGAGGAGCTTACCATTGCTCATGAGCCTGCGGGCGATACCCTCAAGGTAGTCTCTGAGATAGTCAACCGCGAGGTGGGCGGAAGCTTCTCATACGAAGCTATCAAGGCTCAGGCAGTTGCAGTATATACTTATATAAAGTATAACGGCGACGACTCAAAGGACCTGAGAGGCAAGCCCAATCCGCCGCAGATAGTCATCGACGCCTGTGAGGAGGTCCTCGGCGAGGCTCTCTATTACGACGACAATTACGCGCTGACCGTATTCTCCGCATCAAGCGGAGGCTGCTCGGCAAACTGCTATGAGGTGTTCTATGCGGATTACCCCTACCTCAGAAGTGTGCCCAGCGACTACGATGCAGCCTTTGATCCCCACTGGGGAACAGTTACATATATGAGCGCGGAGGTAGTGAGAAAGAAGCTGGAGACAGCCTACAACATCACCCTTTCCGATGACCCGGGCAACTGGATTCAGCCCGTGTACTCTGACGAGACAGGCTATGTCACCGAGGTGCTCATAGACGGACAGACCTACGCGAAGGGCTATCCCTTCTCAATGATGATGGGTCTTAAATCATCGAAATTCAGTCTCACATATACATATGACTGATCGCGGTATACCGCACATATAGAAGAACAAAAGAAATAAGTCTTTGGATACAGGAGATCGCCACGGTGCTCTATATCCGAAGACTTATTTCGCCTTTTTGGTGACGAAGGGTGAAGCCGAGAGGTGAAAAAAACCTGAAAAACATCCAAAAAGGTGAAGAAAGGTGAAAAGCAAGAGAATAATTTAACAAAAACAAAAACGTTTGTTTCGTATCAAACTATCCTTTGGTTAATCATTGAACAAAATCAACAAAAAATAGGCGATTTCTGTGTTAATGATTGTGAAATACTCCGTCTTGATATTCTACCCGATTGATGATAAAATAGTTTTAGGGTGAAAAAAGGTGATGGGAAGTGAAATTTTCCAAAAAATGGTAAATCATTCCTGAGTTTCAAAGGAAAGCGAGGCGAAGTTCGATGGCAGATCTGTTATGCGGTACATATTACCCCAGTATAGATCAGAAAGGCCGTATGAGCTTCCCCACAAAGCTCCGTGAAATCCTCGGAGCCGAATTTTACCTTTGTCAGGGCCATGATGATGCCTACATCGCCGTTTACTCGCTCGATGCATTTCAGGACTATTGTGAAACGCTCAACTCCATACCCGGTAAGCAGGGAAGCGACATAAGACGTAAGCTCCTTGCAGGTGCAGATAAGCAGATCCCCGATAAACAGGGACGTATCTTCATCACCCAGCAGCTCAGAGATCACGCAGGCATAACCGACGAAGTCGTTGTTATCGGCGCGAACAGGAGATGCGAGATATGGAATAAGGCTAAATGGGAGGAATTCAATAATAACATCTCTCAGGAGGAGATCAACAACGCACTTGCGGATCTCGTTCTGTGATACGGACGTTTTTGTCTTTGTTCCGACACCCGTCGGATTAAGGAGAGTTTTAACTAATGGAATTCAGCCATATACCTGTTATGCTTGAGGAATGTCTCGACGGTCTCAACATCCGTCCCGACGGTATCTATGTTGACGGTACCGCAGGAGGTGCAGGCCATTCCTCTGCAATAGCAGCCCGCCTTGGCGAAAAAGGCAGACTGATCGCTCTTGACAGAGACCCCGATGCAGTCGCAGTTGCGACGGAAAGACTTGCGGTCTATAAGAATGCGAAGGTGTTCCACAGGAACTATTCGGAAATAAGAGCGGTCCTCGATGAACTCGATATCGGGTACGCTGACGGTATCCTTATGGATCTGGGCGTATCTTCATTCCAGCTCGACGAGGGAAGCAGAGGCTTCTCGTACCACTCCGATGCTCCGCTGGATATGCGTATGAGCAAGGAGGGAATGAGCGCTGCCGATGTAGTCAATACCTATACCGAGTCTGAACTTGCAAGGATAATATTTGAGTACGGAGAAGAAAAATTCTCCCGCAGAATAGCTTCAAATATAGTAAAAGCAAGAGAGACAGCTCCTATAGAGACCACACTTCAGCTCGCTGACATTATAAGAGAAAGCGTTCCTCAGAAGGCGAGACGTGAAAAGAACCCATGCAAAAAGACCTTTCAGGCAATAAGGATAGCAGTCAACGGAGAATTCGAGCACCTTTCAAAAGGGCTTGAGGACGCATTCTTCAGTCTGAAGGCAGGCGGACGCCTTGCAGTAATAACCTTCCATTCCCTCGAGGACAGACTCGTGAAACAGAAATTTGCGGAATGGTGCAGGGGCTGTATATGTCCACCGGATTTTCCCCAGTGTGTATGCGGTCATAAGCCGCAGGGGAAGCTTATAAACAGAAAGCCCATTGAGGCTAAAGAACAAGAACTCGAAAGAAACAACAGAAGCAGAAGCGCTAAGCTCAGAATAATAGAAAGGAGTGCGGAAAGCAATGGCTGAAAACACTGTACGCTATTATAACGATGAAAGCTACGATGACGCCGATTCGGACGAGACGACCGATACAGAAGGCGCTCTGCACAACGACTCTGAGCAGAAGCCCGAGATCGAAATGAGCAGGAACGAAGCAAGAAGCGGTTCCATACTCGCAATATTATTCGTATCTCTGCTGGCTGCCGCGCTGCTGGGCTCGGTCATCTATTCGCTTGACAAGCGCAACACCATGTACAACAAGGTGTCCGCAATGAATGAAAAGCTGGATAGCGCCGAAGCCGAAAACGTAAGACTCCAGTCTGAACTTGACAGTAAGATGAGCGCAAAGAATATAGAAGAATATGCTCAGTCTCTCGGAATGGTAAAGCTTAATTCCTCACAGATCTTTTACATCAAGACGCAGACAGGCGACGTCGTAACAATTCCCGAACAGGAGAAGGGCTTGATCGCGAAAATTAAATCCCTTTTCGATAAGTGCGTGGAATATTTCAGAGGGTAGTACCAATATAAATATAACACATGGACTGCCTGTTATTAAAATGAACACTATCGGCGACAAAAAATATATATGCCGAAGTTATATGTAGAACACGGAGATACAGCGGGTGATCGGAATAACGGAATTGCAGTTCCCGGGCTTTGGGCGTGATTAAAAGCCCGGGAGCGGCAGTCCCACGCTTGAATAGCGATAAATCCTTCGTCGTATCAGAACAAAAGGACATCCCAGAAAAAAATAAGATGTTCAGAGGCGGGGCACATGAAAACCCTGCCTTATTTATTTATAGATGAATTTTTCACGGAAAGGAAGAATCCTGCGGTGATAAATACCAATCCCTCAAATGCAATGAGGTTCAGGAGCAAGATCGTGATGACAGCAGCATTCAGCCTGCTGTTCACTGCGGTCGCTGCCAATTTTTTCAAGATATCGGTGCTGGATAACAAAAAGTACCAGACAATGGCAAACGACCAGCACTTCGGTTCCATAAGCATATCAGCCCACAGAGGCTCAATATATGACGCAAACGGCTATACCTTTGCCAAGAGCGCCACTGTATACAAGATATTCATTGACCCGCAGAGCTTTCAGGAGGATATGAAGGCCCTCGGCAAGCTCATAGAAAAGAGAAATGCGGATAAAGCCAACGGCACCTACACTCCCGTTTATGACGAGGAGGGGAACGAGACCAACGTCCTCCCTGCATCAACGGATGAGTTCAGAGAGCAGGCGGCTACGTTCCTTGCGTCAAAGCTGTCCGTCACTGCCGACAAGGTCAAGGAGGCTATGGATGCCGAAGGACGCTATGTGGAGTTCAAGACGCAGATAGAGAAGCCTGTTGCAGACGAGATAGCCGAGTTTTTCGGTGATGTGGGCTTTGTATCCGTGGGAAGCGTAGAGGATACCAAGCGCTATTACCCTCAGAATGAGCTTGCTGCTCAGGTGGTGGGCTTCACAAACGGCAATATCGCCTACGGTATTGAGTCTTACTATGACAGCTACCTCTCGGGCGTAGACGGCAGAACTGTTTCTGCGGTAGACTCAAACGGCAAGGAGCTCCCTTACAGGTACTCCAAGACCTTTGAGCCCAAGGACGGCTCCGACGTATATCTCACCATAGACAGAGAGCTCCAGTTCATACTGGAAAAGCGCCTTCAGGAGATGTCTGTGGAGCACGACGTTAAGAACAGATCGTGCGCAATACTCATGAACCCCCAGACAGGCGCGGTCCTGAGTATGGCTACATATCCCAGCTTTGACCTTAACAATCCGATGGAACTTGCCGATGACGGTATGCTTCTCAGGAAGATATTCACCGAGAAGAAGATAGATAATCCTACGGAAAAGGATATTGAGGAATATACTCCCGAAGCTCGTGAGCGTCAGTGGAAGAACAAGTGCATAAGCGAGACCTATGAGCCGGGCTCTGTATTCAAGATAGTTACAGCAGCCTCTGCTATTGAGGAAAAGACCATAGATGTCAACAAGTTCAGCTGCAACTGCGAGGGCTTTGTGCTCCGTGATGACGGAACCGAGGTGCCGCTGAAGATCGATTGCCATGAAAAGGGCGGACATCATGTGCAGGACTTCAAGACAGCTCTCAAGAATTCATGCAACCCTGCGTTTATATCCATAGGAGAATCCCTCGGCATCGAAAAGTTCCACCAGTATTTTGACGCATTCGGTTTTGAGGAAAAGACGGGTATCGATCTTCCGTATGAGATGGATGGCGATATACCGCCTCTTAAAGATACACCCGAGAGAAGGGCAATGACCAATATCGACCTTACTCTTTCATCCTTCGGACAGTGCGTTACCGTTACTCCTCTGGAGCTCATAACAGCCTGCAGTGCTGTTGTCAACGGCGGCTATCTGCTTGAGCCTTATGTGGTGGACAGAGTGGTGGACAGCGACGGAAACATCGAGCTGAAAAACGAGCGCACCGTAAGACGTCAGGTAATATCCGAGGACACCTCCGCCATCATGCGCGAATCTCTGGAATATGTGGTTGAGAATAACCAGACAGGAAATGTCAAGATCAAGGGCTATGCTATCGGCGGTAAGTCGGGTACATCACAGCGACTCAGCGAAATGGACAATACTCTTGACGAGAACAAGCAGGAAAACGCTGAAATACAGGAATACGGTGCTTCTTACATCTGCTTTACTCCCGCTGACCATCCCGATCTCATGCTTCTTGTTCTGGCAGATATGCCTGATACTGCCAATGAACAGTATTACGGAAGCAAGGTCGCGGTTCCATGCGCTGCAAATATACTTCAGGACGTTCTCGAATACATGGACAAGAGCCCTGAGTACAGCGAGCTTGAGCTGAAGAACCTTGACATAAAGATACCTCTTGTAAGGGGCTCATCTATCGACGACGCCAAGAAGACACTTCTCGGACTGGGCATCATGGAGGACCGCATCGTGACCGTCGGAAGCGGTATCGAGGTAGTGGAGCAGTCTCCCAAGACGGGAATGTCCATATCCAAGGACGGTTATGTTTACCTTTACACCGAAAAGGGCAACACGACCGACCCCGTAACGGTGCCCGATCTGACAGGCTACTCTCCCGAGGCGGTAAACCAGACCATCTATGCCTACGGACTGAACTATGTTTCAAAGAACATTGTCGGCGATCAGGAAGATGCCTATGTGGAGAGCCAGAGCATCGAGGGCGGACTTATGGTAGAAAAGGGTACTACTATCGAGGTAAAGTTCAAAGCACAGCAGTTCAACGATTAATGAGATAAATAAAGAAAAAGACAGGAGGCAGACAAAAATGAAATTACGCGATCTTATCGAAAATAACGCCGTAACAGCCATAGGCGATACCGAAATAAGCTCCGTGACCGATGATACGCGCAAGGTGACTGAGGGCAGCCTCTTTGTCTGCGTAAAGGGCGGCAGCTTCGACGGACATACGGCTGCCAAGGAAATGCTTGAAAAAGGCGCAGCGGCAGTGGTCTGCGAGCGTGATCTGGGACTTGGTGACAGACAGATACTCACCGACAATTCCAGAAAGCTCTACGGACAGATCTGCTCGGCGTGGTTCGGTCATCCCGAGCGACGAATGAAGATGATAGGCGTTACGGGCACCAACGGCAAGACTACCATAACCAACGTCATCAAGCATATACTCACAAAAAATGGCCACAAGACAGGTCTTGTGGGTACGATACAGAACGAGATAGGGGACGAGGTGCTCCATACGGACAATACCACTCCCATGACCTATGATTTCATGCAGCTCCTTGCGAAGATGGCAGACGCAGGCTGCGAGTATGTGGTCATGGAGGTCTCCTCATTCGGACTCTGCCAGTACAGGATAGGAGCTTCATACTTCGATGTTGCGGTATTCACGAACCTGACTCAGGATCATCTTGACTACCACAAGGATATGGAGGACTACTATCAGGCAAAGAAGATGCTCTTTGACATCTGCGATACAGCTATAATCAATGCGGACGACGACTACGGAAAGAGGCTTTACGGCGAGGTCAGCTGCAAAAAGCTCAGCTTCAGCGTAAAGGAAAACGCGGATTACTATGCCGACGGCATTAAGATAAAGTCCACGGGCTCCAGCTTCTGGTTCTGCAGCGGCGACAAATCCCACCTGATAAAGACAAGGATGCCGGGCGCATTCAATGTGTCCAACATCACGGCAGCTATCGCTGCCTGCCTCGAGGAGGGACTGTCCATCGACAATATCATTCCTGCCATTGAGGAGTACAACGGTGTCAAGGGACGCTGCGAGGTCATTCCCACGGGCAGGGACTTCACCGTTATCTGCGACTATGCTCACACTCCCGACGCCATCGAGAATATCCTCAGGAGCGTAAAGGAGTACACCGAGAACGATCTCATCTGCCTGTTCGGCTGCGGAGGTAACCGCGATGCGGCAAAGCGCCCGAAAATGGCGAAAGCGGCTGCAAAATACGCCGACAAGCTCATAATAACCTCGGATAATCCCCGAAACGAGGACCCCGAGGCGATAATAAAGGATATCCTGACAGGTATCGAAGATTCGCCTGTTAACTATGATGTTGTCGCCGACAGGCGGGAAGCTATATATCATGCCTTGAAAATTGCAGAAAAAGGTGATATAATAGTTCTTGCAGGCAAGGGACATGAGGACTATCAGATACTTGCTGGCATGGAACATATCCACTTCGACGAGCGTGAAGTGGTAGCTGAGGGGCTCAGGCTCCTCGAGAATTAAAAACTGGAGTTGTTTTAATAAAATGTCTTTCTGGATAATCGATCTTATAACAGCACTTTTGTCATTCGTCATTGCAGGAGTTTCCGGTATCTTTCTGGTACCGTTCCTGCACAGGATAAAATTCGGTCAGCCTATCAAGACCGAGGACGGACCCAAGTGGCACGCCAAGAAACAGGGAACTCCCACTATGGGCGGCTTCATGTTCATCATATCCACAGTCATAACCTCTATCGCAGGCTACTGGATATACAGGTGGAAAACAGGCATCGACACCACCGATAAGGACAGCTTCAAGCCCTTTTATCTGCTGCTCAGCGTTCTTGTGTTCTCGGCGGCGTTCGGACTTATAGGCTTCATTGACGATTACACAAAGGTCGCCAGAAAGAAGAATGACGGACTGACACCGTGGCAGAAGATAGCCCTCCAGCTGGTATGCGGCGCAGGCTTCCTCTTTGCGGTAAGATGCTTCGGTGACAAGTCCACAAAGCTCGATCTGGGATTCTGGACCTCGCCCTCACTGGGAATATTCTACTATATCCTCATGATGGCGGTCATAATATACCTTACAAATGCGGTAAACCTTACAGACGGCGTTGACGGTCTCTGCGGCTCGGTCACATTCGTGGCTATGCTGATATTCACAGTCTGCTGCTCAATACTGAAGCAGAACGAGATGTCATGCTTCACAATGGCACTTGCAGGCGGCTGTCTCGGATTCCTGCTGTGGAACCTCAATCCCGCAAAGTGCTTCATGGGCGACACAGGCTCTATGTTTCTCGGCGCAGCCGTTACCGGCGTGGGACTTATCCTCCACAAGCACCTGCTGCTTCTCCTTGCAGCTCTGGTCTACATCATCGAGGCACTGTCTGTAATGATACAGGTGCTCTACTTCAAGTACACCAAGAAAAAGTACGGAGAGGGACGCCGTATATTCAAAATGACGCCTATCCACCATCACTTTGAGATGAGCGGATTCAGCGAATACAAGATAGTGATAACTTTTTCGCTCTGCGGCATTATCTTCGGAGTTCTGGGCATAATCACACTGATAGTATTTTAATAGTCAGGTCGGACCATAAGGAGGAAAAATGGCGGCAACCAAAACTGAAAAGAAAAAGCGTCCTGCTGTCCCGAACCCTTTTTCGGGAGGCAGGCGCGGTGATATAAGTCTGTCTTTCTTTGCATATGTAATGATACTGCTTGTTGTGGGCATAGTAATGATGTCCTCGGCGAGCTACGCTTGGGCATACAGCGAGCACGGGGGAGACGGACTTTACTACGCTAAAAATCAGGCGAAGAATGCCGTCATCGGCTTCGTTGCTATGATTTTTTTCATGAAGATGGATTATCATAACTTCAAGAATCTGAAGCTCCCCGTGCTGAAAAAGCTGAACATCGCAGGATTGCTTTATATCATCGGAGGAATACTCCTCATTGCCGTTCTCCTTATCGGTAACGACGAGGGCGGTTCCATGGGCGCGAGAAGATGGATAGACATCGGTCCCCTCAACCTCCAGCCCTCCGAGGTGGCGAAGCTGGCACTTATAATCTTCTTTGCATACAGCATGGAGCGCGACGGTCAGAAGATGAACACCTTTACCACAGGTATTATCAAATACGCGGTGATACTTGGCGTGTACGTCCTGCTCATCGCCCTTGAAAAGCACATTTCGGGTATCATCCTCATCGGTACCATTGCCGTAGCAATGATACTCTGCGGCGGCGTAAACAAGAAGCACTTCCTCGCGCTGGGCGCAGGAGCTCTCGGATTTGCCATAGCCTATATCTCGTGGCAGGCGCAGATACCCGGAAGCTACGTTGCTGTCCGTATAAAGTCATGGCAGAACCCCTTTGCCGATAAGCTGGGCGATACATGGCAGACTGCAAACTCCCTTATCGCCATAGGCTCGGGAGGACTTTTCGGACTGGGTCTTGGCAACTCCCGTCAGAAGTATCTCTATCTTCCCGAGACCAAGAACGACTTCGTTTTCCCCATTGTCTGTGAGGAGCTTGGCTTCGTGGGAGCTCTTGCTATTATAATAGTGTTCTTCCTTCTCATCGTAGAGGGTTACTCCATAGCAGTCCGCTGCAAGGACCGCTTCGGTATGCTCATCGCAGTGGGTATCACCACGCAGATCGGCATACAGACCGTGCTCAACCTCGCCGTTGTAAGCAACCTGATACCTAACACGGGTATCAGTCTGCCCTTTTTCAGCTACGGAGGTACGGCGCTGATAATGCAGCTGGCGGAAATGGGCATCATGCTGAACATATCCCAGCACAGGTACTATCCCGACGAGAAGCCCAAGGAGAAAAAGAAGAAAAAACAGCGTGAGAAAGAGCAGATCGCTGAACCAAAAGGAGCATGACCATGAGAGTACTGATAGCCTGCGGAGGCACAGGCGGACATATAAATCCCGGACTTGCCATCGCTGATATCATTAAGAAAAAGTATCCCGATACGGAGTTCCTCTTTGCAGGGACCCCAAAGGGAATGGAGTCAAAGCTTGTACCCAAGGCAGGATATAGGCTTGAGACCATAAAGGTAGCAGGCTTCCAGAGAAAGATATCCCTTGAGAATATCGGCAGGAACGCCAAGGCGCTTGCCTATCTTGCCACATCCGGCAGGAGAGCCAAGCAGATAATCGAGGGCTTCAAGCCCGACCTCGCCATAGGTACAGGCGGTTACGCCGCAGGACCCGTTATCCGCAAGGCGGCAAGAATGTGCATACCTACGGCTATCCATGAGCAGAATGCCTACCCGGGCGTGACAAACAAGCTCCTCTCCAAGGAAGTGGATTACGTTATGCTCACTGTTGAGGAAGCGCTGAAGTTCATGGACAAGAGCAAATTCGAGTACAGCGTTACGGGACTTCCCGTGCGAAGCAATATCAACACCATGAGCCGTGAGGAAGCCCGTAAGAAGCTGGGCTTCGACGACAGCTTCACCATCCTCTCATTCGGCGGAAGCCTTGGTGCAGGCTGCATCAACGAGACCATGACCGAGGTCGTGAAGTGGCACACAGGGAAGAAGCTTCCCATCAACCACATACACGGCTACGGCGGAATGGGCAAGGACAGCTTCCCTCAGGCTATGAAGGAAGCAGGCATACCGCTTAAATCCGACAGGCTCCGTATCACAGAATACATAAATGATATGGATGTTTGTCTTGCGGCTGCCGACCTTGTTATATGCCGCTCGGGCGCCTCAACACTTGCGGAGCTTGAAGCCGCAGGAAAGGCTTCCATACTCATTCCATCTCCCATAGTTGCAGGCAATCACCAGTACCACAATGCAATGGTGCTGGGCAATGCAGGTGCAGCAGTGGTCATCGAGCAGAAGGACGTTACCAACGAGCGCATGATTGCTGAGATAGAAAAGCTGTACAATGACAGCGAAAAGGTGAAGAATATGTCCGAAAGCGCGGCTAAGCTCCATCTTACAGATACCAATGAAAGGATATTGTCAGTAGTTGAGAAACTGATAAAAAAGGGCAGCAATGGAAACAGGTAAAAAAGTTGAAGTGGGCGGCACAGAGCTCAATGTCTATACCGAGGGAAGCGGAAGTCCCACTATCGTGTTTCTTTCGGGGGGCGGAGTTACCTGCCCTGTGCTTGAGTACAAGCCTATATACCGCAGAATGTCAAAGAGCTACAGGATAGCTGTGGTGGAAAAGGCAGGCTACGGCTTCAGCGGAGCCATGAAGACTCCGCGTACTATTGAAAATCTTGTCAGCGAGGACAGGGAAGCCCTTCGCAGGGCAGGCATCGAGCCTCCCTATGTGCTTGCACCCCACTCCTATTCGGGACTGGAGACAGTCTACTGGGCAAATACCTATCCCGACGAGGTAAAGGCAGTCCTCAGCATGGATATGGGCATCCCCGACTATGCGGTATTGCAGGCGGAGGAGGTACCCGATGACAAGAGGGATAAGCTCCTTGCAAGACAGCAGAAGCTGCTGAGAATGATCGCGAAGGACGGTCTGCTGGCAAAGCTTTTCAGAAACAAGGCGGAGAATGCCTCGGGGCTCCTCGGGGGCGATGAGCTTACCGACGAGGAGAAGAAGATATACCGTCAGCTCTTCTACAAGAACATCGCCAACAGCGAGTATATCGAGGAGTCGCGGCTCATGACCGCCAATGCGGCAGAAGCCGTAAGGACGGGAGCGCTCAAATGCCCCTGCTGCTTCTACATAAGCGACATGAAGGGCATGAGCAAGAAGAAAACATGGCGTCAGGCAGGCGTTGAATACGCCGAAAAATGCGGCGCTGAGATACATTTATCAGATAAGGGGCACATGATGTATGCCCGTATACCCGACGAGATGTCGGAGACCTTTCTGAAATTCCTTACTGTGCAGGGAATAGGCGCAGAGTAACAACATATCGGTCCACAGCATAATATACATAAAAATGCTGTGGGGTGATGATATGCAGAAATTCATGATAAGTGGCGGCAGGCGGCTGAGAGGCGAGCTTGCCCTGCAGGGCAGCAAAAACAGCTCACTGCCGATAATGGCAGCGGCGCTGCTGTGCCGCGGCGAGTGTACGCTGCACAGCTGTCCGAGGCTCACCGATGTTTATGCAGCTTCGAGGATACTCAACTGCGTGGGCTGCCGGTGCAGCTTTTCCGATAACACGGCGGTGATAAACGCCGGAACTATTGAGAGTACAATTGTCTCGGAGGAGCTTATGCGCGAAATGCGCTCCTCCATAATCTTCATGGGAGCCATGCTCGGCAGAGCAGGGGAGTGCGTGGTAAGCGTCCCCGGAGGCTGTGAGCTGGGACCGAGACCGATAGATATGCACCTTGCCGCGCTGAGAAAAATGGCGGTGGATATCCGTGAGAGCGGCGGCAGTATCATTTGCAGGGCGCTCTGCGGCAGAGCTAAGGGCGCGAGGATATCCCTTGCATTTCCCTCGGTTGGGGCTACGGAGAATATAATTCTCTGTGCGGTCACGGCAGAGGGCGAGACAGTTATAAACAATGCTGCCCGAGAGCCCGAGATATGCGACCTTTGCGGCTTCCTGCGAGCCTGCGGAGCCGACATACGAGGCGACGGCGAGAGCCGTATCATAATAAGAGGAAAACAACAGCTTCACGGCTGTGAATATACAATAATGCCCGACAGGATCGTCGGAGCCACCTACCTTTCCATGGCGGCTGCGGCAAAGGGCGAGCTTATACTTACAAATGCCTGCGTCCCCGAGATGGAGCCCTTTCTCACGGTGCTCGAGCAGACGGGGTGCAGTGTATATACATCTGAAAACAGGATATATCTTCGCAGCGGTACACGGCTGAGAGCGGTGGGCGAAAGGATAAGGACAATGCCTCATCCCGGATTCCCGACAGACGCTCAGGCGGTGCTTATGGCTGCACTTTCGCTTGCTGACGGTACCAGTATCTTTGAGGAGAACATCTTCGACTGCCGATACCGCCACACAGACGCTCTTGTGAAAATGGGAGCGGATATAGAGGTTCTCGGCAAGGTAGCTGTAGTCAAGGGCGTAAGCTCTCTCCGCGGTGCCAATGTGGAGGCAACTGACCTTAGAGGAGGAGCCGCAATGGTCATAGCTGCTCTGTGTGCCGAGGGAGATACCGAGATATCGCGCATCTGTCACATCGACAGAGGTTATGAAAAAATGGAGGAGGCTGTAAGACTTCTCGGCGGAGAAATGCGTCGGGTCTGAGGCTGAAAGAATTGGAGAAGATATGAAAGACGTCGAAAAAACCAGTGTCACAAGGCAGAACAGCCGCAAGCGCATAAGACGGCGTAAGAGAATGATGAACGTCTACGGACTTGTAGTTCTGCTGCTTGTTATCACCGCGGGAATAACCATCAGCTATACCTTTCTTTTCAATATCAATGAGATAAGAGTATCGGGTGAATCTGATATGTACTCTGCTGAGGAGATAGTTATGGCTTCGGGCATAAATGAGGGCGACAACCTGCTCAGGCTGGACTGTGCAGCCAGTGAGCAGAAGATACTTGACGAACTGCTCTATGTGGAGACCGCAAAGGTTGAGCGCGACTTCCCCTCGTCCCTTGACATAACAGTTACCAAGTGCATACCTGCATTCAATGTACAGTATGGTGACGGGACCCTCCTCGTCAGCAAAAAGGGAAAGATACTTGCGGATAACGGCTTTATAACAGACGGACTTCCCATAATCTACGGACTTGAGCCTGCGGACACAACTCCGGGAAAGCCTGTGTCTTCCGAAAATGAACATAAGAATGACGCCTTCGCAGAGCTTATAGCCAGCATGGTCGCAAAGAGCGACAATAATATCATGTCGGTGGATCTCAGCGACGAGCACTCTATCATCGTTAACTATAAAAACGATATGATCTTCAAGATGGGCAACTGGAACGATGTTGAGTATAAGCTCAGTCTTGCGGATACAGTAATGAATGAAGACTCCGTAAAGGGCAAAAAAGGCTATCTGATGATGGTAGGCACGAATATGTGCAGCTTCAGGGACAGCGATACTCCCGTATTGTCACAGGGCGCAATAGAGCCCACGACCGCTCAGAAGACCGATGAATACGGCAATCCCATCGACGAGATAAATGAGCAGGACCCCGATATGGAGGCAAAATTCAGCGAGATAAACAACAGCCGTACAACTACCGTTCCCACCACAGTTACAGAGGCTGCGGCCGAGTGGAGCGGCGGCGAGGACTACAACAGCGGCTATGACGACGGAAGTCAGTGGGACGGCGGCTATGATGACGGCAGCGGTTACGACAACGGCTACACCGATAACGGCTACGGTGGATATGACGGCGGTCAGTGGTAAGACAGAAATGTGTGCAAAATGGCAGTGCTATAGTATGTATTATTGTACAATTCGCTGAAAATAAAAAAAATTTTGTTTGCGCTTGAAAAAAATGCGACTATATGCTAAAATATAAAGTGTATTTATAGAGTGATATATAAAATTGATAAATTTAGGATAATAAACAGTAGGAGGAGTTCAAATGTCAGATTTCAATTATGAGGAAACACTCGAACCCGATGTTAATATAAAGGTCATCGGTGTTGGCGGCGGCGGCGGAAACGCTGTAAACTGCATGGTGGATTCGGGTGTCAATAATATAGAATATATAGCTATAAACACTGACGCCAAGGCTCTTAACAAGTCCAAGGCTACTACAAGGATACCGATTGGTGCTAAGCTCACAAAGGGCAGAGGCGCAGGCAACAAGCCCGAGATCGGTCAGCGCAGTGCTGAGGAGAACCGCGACGAGATCGAGACACACCTCAAGGGTGCTGACATGATCTTCATCACAGCAGGTATGGGCGGCGGAACAGGAACAGGTGCTGCTCCTGTTGTTGCCAAGATCGCCAAGGAAATGGATATCCTCACAGTTGCTGTCGTTACAAAGCCTTTCCTCTTTGAGAGAGAGCAGAAGATGGCTCAGGCTGAGAGAGGTATCGCAGAGCTGAGAAAGTATGTTGATTCACTTATCGTTATCCCTAACGAGAGACTTCTCGTAGGCCTTGATAAGCCCCTTACAATGATGCAGAGCTTCGCACTTTCAGACGACGTTCTCAAGACAGGTGTAAAGAGCATTTCCGATCTTATCGTTGAGGAAGGCTACATAAACCTCGACTTTGCTGACGTTTCAACTATCATGAAGGATGCAGGCTATGCTCACATGGCTATCGGTCACGGTACCGGCAAGGACAAGGCAAGAGACGCTGCAAACGCAGTTATCTCCAGCCCGCTTCTCGAGACATCTATCTCGGGCGCAAAGAGACTCCTTATCAATATCGCTATGTCCGAGGATATTCTATCTTCCGATGTTGATGCAGCTACAAAGATGATCACAGATACAGCTGCTGAGGGTGTTGAGTTCATCTTCGGTACAGCATTCAAGGAAGATATGCAGGATGAGATGACAATTACAGTTATCGCTGCAGGCTTCGATGATGAAGATGCTCCCGCTCCTTCAACTATTGAGGAGTCAAATCCCGAGGAGGACATCATTCCTATCGACAATCCTCTTATTGATGAGTTCGGCTTCGGCGGAAACAGTGCTCCTGCAAAGCCTGCTTCTTCAAGCCAGGACTACGACCTTGACGATATCTTCAAGATGCTCGGCAACTGATAAAGCAAATACAAGCGGTCCGTATGGGCCGCTTTTTTGTTTGCCAGGAGAATAGGTGACGGGCTTAAAAACGGCATGATATTGCTGTTCATTGTGCAGTCTTGACACAGTTTTTCTTTATACAATTTATATTATCAATTTATTACTAAACAAATATATATAACCGTATAGGTTAAACTGATTTACAGAAATTTTAACGATTAGTATATTTTTGACTGTTTTTATAGTAAATTGCACTAAAATCAGTTCAAATTTTCTACATTTGGGTAGTTGAAATAATATATTCAATATGTTATAATTTATGTAAGGCATAATCATCAGAACCTGTATTCGTGGGCTGTGAAGGCTTTTTATATGCAAATTCACTAAAACGGACCTTCACAGAAACTGAGTATGGGTTCTTATTCCTTAATTTTTTACCTCGGTCTCACCGAGGGGAACGGAGTGTACCATGGGCGAACAGTCACCAACAGTATTAAGAGAAACCAAGATGGGTCAAAGAGGTTTCGTAAAGGAAGACGTTATTACTTACCTTGACGAACTCAATTCTAAGATCGTTGCTCTCGAGGACGAGCTTAAAGCTTCTAAGGAAGGCGGTGCTTCCGACCCTCAGGAGGTTATAAAGTACAGAAATCAGGTGGAGAATCTTCAGGAGAAGCTCAATACCTCCAATAACGCTCTCAGAGCTGCTAAGAAAGAAAACGAAGAGCTCCAGAAAACTATCGCACAGCTCAAGGCTGCAGGCGGTGCAGGCGCAGGCGGCGCTCAGGCTGCTGCTGCTCTGGAAGCTGCTAAGAAGGAAATAGAAACTCTCAAGGAACAGCTCAAGGCTTCAGAGGCTAAGGCTGCTGCTTCAGGAAATAACGCACAGGCTAATGCTCAGACTACTGCTGCTCTCGAGGCTGCAAAGAAGGAGATCGAAGACCTCAGAAGCAGACTCAAGGCTGCCGAGGCAAAGGCTGCTTCAGCAGGTGCTGCTATCGCTGCAGGCGGAAACGCTGACGGTGATGTGGCTAAGATCAAGCAGGAGCTTGCTAAGATCACAGAAGAACTCAACAATAAGAATAAGGACCTTGCTGCCAAGGCTAAGGAACTGGCTGATAAGGACAGCAAGATCGCTGAGCTTACAAAGAAGGGCGATGAGTCCTCCAAGATCAGTGAGCAGATCGCTAAGAAGGACGAGGAGATCAAGGCTCTTAACGAGCAGATCACCAAGCTCAAGGAAGAGTCTACCGATCCTATCGCTCAGATGGGCGCTATGTTCGCTGAGGCTCAGAAGAACGTTAACCAGATCAAAAATCAGGCTAAGCTGGATGCTGAGGCGGTTACCAAGGAAGCTAACGACAAGGCAGCACAGATACTCAAGGACGCTAACAGCGAGGCTGAGAAGGCTGTTGCCAATGCAAACGCTGCTGCCGAGGCTTGCATAAAGGAAGCTAACAATCAGGCTAAGAACACTGTTGATGAGGCTAATACTCATGCAGACAAGGTAAATGCAATGTCCAAGACTGTACGCGAGATGCTCCTTACAGAGATCGAGAGCGTAAACAGCAAGTTCACAGATATCGCTTCTGTACTCAATAACCTGACAGGTCAGTGCTCAAGCAGAATGAACGAGGCTCAGAACATCATCGGTGAGGCTCGCAAGACTGTTGACGTTGCTAAGTCTGATAACAGCGTGAAGAAGGCTGAGGCTCCCAGAGCTGAATTCAGTCCCTCAAAGGCTCCCAAGGCTGACCTGAATGAACTGCCGTCAGCAAAGCCCTCTGACAACAGCGATCCATTTGCTAATGTAGGCAACTTCAATAACGCTAACAAGAACAACAATAACAATAACAACAACAATAATATCAATAAGCCCGCTCAGGCTCCTGCTCAGAACCAGCAGCAGAACAACAACAAGCCTGCACAGGGCAACAAGAGTGCAAACTTCAACTTCGATATGGCAGAGCTTCTCAAGGCTGCCGAGGAAGAAGCTGCAAAGGAAAACTAATAACCGACAAATTTACCGACTCTCTTCGGAGTGTTCCGAGGAGAGTCGGCAATAAAAATATTTGTATGGGGAAATGCGGATTGTTGGGTGGATATCTTGCTTGATCTGGATCACGATTTGAATGAACTTAACAGCAAAACAGACGAGGAGCTCGCTGTGCTCGGCAAGACCGACAAGACGGCTGCAGCTGTTCTGATATCACGCTTTTCAAGACTTGTTTTCATAAAGTCGGAGATATTTGCCAATTCGGAGTCGGACTGCGATGACCTCCATCAGGAGGGCATGATGAGTCTGCTGAAGGCTATTGAAGCCTTTGATCCGAAAAAAGGGGTGAAGTTCTCTACCTTTGCCGAGGTCTGTATCGTTAACCGAATGAGGACCCTGTCCAGAAAATCGGTGAAGGACCTTTCCTTTACGGAAAGGATTGACGAAGACGAGGCTGAGGATATACTGTCTGTGGAGGAAACTCCGGAAAGCATTTATTTTTACAAAGTATTTTTTTCCGGGCTGTGGAAGACTATATGCTCGGTGCTGTCTCTCACGGAGCTTAACGTTCTGACACTGTGCGTGCAGGGACTCAGCTATAAGGATACCGCGGAAAAGCTGGGAATTACCGAAAAGGCAGTGGACAACGCTATGCAGCGTGCGAGAAAAAAGATACGTGCAGTAATGCATGACACAAATTAAAATATGACCGTGTAGCTCAACCCAGAAGAGCGTTGTTTTACAAAGATGTGGGTGGAAATCCGACCGTGGTCGAAAATAATTAAGCGAGGTATTGTACTATGTACGAAGACAAGACATTAGTTTGCAAGGAGTGCGGACAGGAGTTCATTTTCTCCGCAGGCGAACAGGAATTTTATGCAGAGAAAGGCTTCGTGAACGAGCCCCAGAGATGCAAATCATGTCGTGACGCCAGAAAAAATGCAGGCAAGGCTGAGCGTGTAATGTATACAGCAGTCTGTGCTTCATGCGGCGGCGAGGCAAAGGTTCCCTTCGAGCCCAAGGAAGGAAGAGCTGTTTACTGCAGCGACTGCTTCGCAAAGATGAACGAGGCATAATTAATGAGACCGAAAGCACAGTCGGAAACGGCTGTGCTTGGTTTTGTTTATGCGTACTGCTATGCGGTGCGCTATTTTAATGTAGATGAGGTGCAATATGCTTGATAACAGACTGAAAAAGATCGCGGAACTCGTAAGCGGAGAGGGGATCGCTGTTGATGTTGGAACAGACCACGCCTATCTCGCGGCGGAGCTTGTGGGCAGCGGAAAGTGCAGCAGAGTCATCGCCTCCGATGTTAAGGAGGGACCGCTTGACTCCGCAAGAAATACAGTTGAGAAGTATGGTATACAGGACAAGGTGGAGCTTGTGCTCTCCGACGGACTGGAAAATGTGCCGCTTGATGGCGTGTCAGATGTGGTGATTGCAGGCATGGGCGGCGAGACCATAGCTGATATCATCGGCGCAGTAAAAATAGATTCCGTGGATAAAATGAATATCCGTTGGGTCCTCCAGCCTATGACCAAGCCTGAGATACTCCGCAGAAGGCTTTATGAGTATAACATGGAGATAACAGGGGAGTATGTGGTCGAGGAAGGCGACAAGCTGTATGTTATCATGACCGCTGAGTATTGCCCGTTCCCGAGAAGGCTAAGCGAAGCTGAGTCTGTCTGCGGATTTTTCGACGATGAGGACGAAACTGCCAATAAGTACCGTGCCCGTGAGGCGGAGCGCCTTGAAAAGGTAGCAGAAAACCTCGAAAAAGCAGGCAGGAATTCGGACGCACAGCATTATAAGGCACTTGCACAAAAAGTCATAAACGGCATCGGCATTGAGCAGATAAATGATGTGATAGACTATCTTGACGGGCTCTATCCCTTTGCTGTTCAGGAGAAATGGGATAACTCGGGCTATCTTGTGGAAAGCTCCGAACAGGAGTGCAGCAGGATACTGCTGAGTCTTGATATCACCTCGGAGGCTGTGGACGAGGCAGACCTGAAGTGCGCCGAGCTTATCATCTCCCACCATCCTGTTATTTTTGAGCCACGCAGGAGCATAAAGAGCTGCGACCCCGTGTACAAGCTTATTGCAAGCGGTATCGGAGCGGTTTGTATGCACACCAATCTCGATATTGCTGAGGGCGGCACAAACGGCGTTATTCTGCGTAAACTTGGCGAAAAACTCGCGTTTTGCGGCGAGCCCGAGCCCTTTGAGGAGCTTGGCGGCGGAAACAGTCTGGGCTGGATAGTGACGCTGAAAGAGGAGGTCACGGCGAGAGCTCTTGCGGAGGTCTGCAAGGAAGTCTTTTGCTGCGAGTATGTAAGGACTTCCCGTCACAGCAATAAACTTGTGTCAAAAATTTCTTTTTGTTCGGGTTCAGGCGGCTCTATGCTGGGACTTGCAAAGGAAAAAGGCTGCGATGCACTCATAACAGGGGACGTAAAGCACGACGTCTGGGTCGATGCAAACAACTACGATATTGCCCTGCTGGACTGCGGACATTTCCACACCGAGAACATCGTTCTTGAGGAGCTTCGCCGCGTTCTGGAGGAGAAGTTCCCTCTGCTGGATGTAGAGATAGCGGAGTCATCAACAGACCCTTGCGAGTATGTCTGAGGTGAACAGATGAGTGTATTCATATGTCCCGTATGCGGACAAAATCTTGATATATCGGGGAATTCCTACATATGCCCCAACAGGCACAGCTTTGACAGGGCAAAGAGCGGCTACGTCAATCTGCTGCTGTCAAAGCACATGGGCAAGACCGTCCACGGTGACAACAAGCTAATGGTGCAGGCGAGGAGGAACTTCCTCGGCAAGGGCTACTATAAGCCGCTGTGTGATGCACTCTGTTTGGCGGTCACAGAACATTTTACGGGTGGAACGATTATTGATGCAGGCTGCGGTGAGGGCTACTACACAGGCGCAATAATTGAGCAGTTGAAGCAGCGCGATATTGCGGCGGAGGTCTGCGGCATAGACATATCCAAAGCAGCAGTTGAATACTGCGCCAAGCTGTGCAGGGGAGCTGAGCTGGCAGTTGCCAGCGTTTTCCACATACCTGTTGCAGACAGCTCCTGCGATATGCTGGTGACTCTTTTTGCTCCCTACTGCGGAGAGGAGTTCCGCAGAGTGCTGAAAAAAGGCGGCGTCATGATAATGGCGATACCCTCGGCAGACCACCTCTGGGAGCTGAAGCAGGCGGTGTACGATACCCCCTACAAGAACGAGGTCAAGCCCTATGAGCTTGAGGGCTTCGAGTTCATTCGTGCACAAAAAGTAACCTATAACATGGAGCTGACATCCTCCGATGACATTATGGCGCTGTTCTCCATGACGCCCTACTATTACCGCACAGGACGGGATCAGCAGGAGCGCCTTGCAAAGCTGGACAGCCTGAGCACAAAGGCTGATTTCGAGCTTCTCGTTTATCGCAATATTTGATTAGAATGATAGCGCACAAAATGTTATAATAAACATAGAAAAGAATATGTGCAATTCCAACAGAGCAGCGTTGTCAGCCTTATCATTATTCAACAATTAAACAGCAAAGGATTGATATTATGGCTCTGGACGGAGCATTCTTATATACAGTCAGGAACGAACTCCTCCCCCTTATCGGCGGAAGAGTCGAGAAAATACATCAGCCCTCCCGTGAGGAGGTCATCATCTCCATACGCACAAAAAGCGGCAGCAAAAAGCTGTACATCTCCGCCAACGCAGGTAGTGCGAGAGTCCACATAACCGAAAACACCGTGGATAACCCGCAGACTCCGCCTATGTTTTGTATGCTTCTCAGGAAGCGCCTCGGCAGCGGAAAGCTCATAGATATCCGTCAGGACGGTCTGGAGCGTATTCTTTTTCTTGACTTTGAGTGCGTAAACGAGCTTGGCGACATAGTTACCGTCACCCTTGCGGTGGAGATAATGGGGCGCTGCTCCAACCTTATAATAGTAAGCGGAGATGGCAGAGTCATCGACAGTATCAAGCGCGTTGACGAGGAGATGTCCCGTGAGCGAATGGTGCTTCCGGGAATGGAGTACACCTTGCCGCCCCGTGATGACAGACTGAATTTCCTCACCTGCGAGCCTGAGGATATAAAGGAGCGCCTTGCCGGAACTCAGCCCAAGGAGCTGTCAAAGGCTCTCATCCGTATTTTTGAGGGTATTTCCCCCATACTTGCCCGTGAGTGGGCTTACTTTGCAGGCAGGGGAGCACATATAGAAAGCGATACCATCAGCAGCGACCAGCTTGACAGGCTGCTGTTTACCATAAAACGTACCCGTGAGCAGGTACTCAGCGGAGAGTGCTGCTTCTCGGTGGTCAGCGACAAGGAAGGTCAGCTGAAGGATTTCTCTTTCGTGCGACTTTCACAGTTCGGCACACTCATGTATACCAAGGAGCTTTCGGGACCCTCGGAGCTTCTTGACTATTTCTATTCTGAGCGTGACCGTGCAGCCCGTACAAAGCAGCGTGCCAACGACCTTTTCAAGCTGCTCATGAACCTTACGGACAGGACCTCAAGGCGTATTGCCGCCCAGCGTGAGGAGCTGGACGCCTGTGCCGATAAGGACCGCGCAAAGCTGTTCGGTGACCTTATCTCAGCGAATATGTACCGCATACAGAAGGGCGACAGCAGCGCTGTTGTGGAGAATTTCTACGACGAGGAGTGTCCGCAGGTGACTATCCCTCTGGACGTGAGAAAGACTCCTGCACAGAATGCCCAGCATTACTACGGTGAATACAAGAAGTCTGTTACTGCCGAGGAAAAGCTGGCAGAGCAGATACAGAAGGGCGAGGAGGAGCTTCAGTATCTGGAGAGCGTATTTGACTCACTTACCAGAGCTTCCTCCGAGAACGATATAATCCAGCTGAGACTGGAGCTGCGCGAGCAGGGGTATGTCCGTTACGCGGGCGGAAAGGCAAAGCCGCCAAAGGCTCTGCCGCCCATTGAGTACAAGTCCAGCGACGGCTTCTCTATCCTTGTGGGACGCAACAACAAGCAGAATGACCAGCTGAGCCTTAAATTTGCTGAAAAGACCGATATATGGCTGCATACCCAGCTCATCACGGGCTCTCATGTCCTTATCCTTACGGATGGCGAGACTCCTCCCGACAAGACCATCGAGGAGGCTGCGGTGATAGCTGCGGTCAACAGCAGCGGCAGGGATTCGGGACTTGTCCCAGTGGACTACTGCCTCGCACGTTATGTCAAGAAGCCCGCAGGCGCAAAGCCGGGCAAGGTCATCTTCACCAATTACAAGACCGCCTTTGTCAAGCCCGACCGCGAGCTTGAACAAAGTCTGAGGGTATGATATGAACAAGAGGATAGACCCCAAGTTCTTTCACCGTGATGTTCTGGAGGCGGCTCCCGACCTTGTGGGAAAGATACTGGTACACCGTCTCCCCGACGGTACGGAGCTCCGCGAGCGCATAGCTGAGGTGGAGGCGTACAGAGGCGAGGAGGACAAGGGCTGCCACGCCGCAAAGGGACGAACTAAGCGGACGGAGCTGCTCTACGGCGAGAGCGGTATCATATATGTGTACCTCTGCTACGGTATGCACTGGCTCATGAATGTGATAACAGGGGAGAAGGATCAGCCTCAGGGACTGCTTCTCCGCGCAGGCGTCAGATTTGACGGACCTGCAAAACTGACAAAAAATATGATGATCGACGGAAGCTTCAATGGTGTTGATCTTCGCGATTGCGAGGAGATCTGGTTCGAGGACGACGGTTTCCGTCCTGACATAAGGACTGCCCCGAGAGTCGGTATAGACTATGCAGGGGAGTACTGGAAGGACGTTGAGTGGCGTTTCATCGGCAGCGAGGAGTGATGTTGTGAATATACGGTGTTTAGGCTGTAATTCCATATATGACAGCAGCTCGGTCTTTCGCAGGGCTGCAACAGGCGAGTATATGATAATGCTTACAAAGAGCCGATGTCGGTTCGATATAAACGGTCTGACCATGAGAGTGCCGCAGGATGCATTCATTATCTGCGACGGAAGGCTTCCTGTGGTCTATTCGGCTGAGGACTGCCCTCTCATTTGCGACTGGATATGCTTTGACGGCGAGGACGAAAAGGAATTCATCGACGCTCTTGAGCTGGTATTCAACCGCCCTGTGCTATTTGCGGACACCGATTTCATCGGTGAGCTCATGCGGAATATAGCTTCTGAGTTTTATTCACTGGCTTCCCGCAGAGCGAAAATGCTTGAAAACCTCATGCGGCTCCTGCTTGTCAAGGCAGGTGACGCTATGAACCGCGGCGGCGAAAAGGTACAGACCTCCGAGCCGCACTACGCAATGCTCATTGAGCTTCGCGAGAAGATATACCGCAATCCTCAGATGAAATGGAATGTGGACACCATGGCGGCGTATGTGAGTATGTCACGCTCCTATTTCCAGCACCTCTACCGAGAGACCTTCGGCGTGTCCTGCATTGCGGATGTTATCAGCGGCAAGATCGAAAAGGCAAAGGAGATATTAACGGAAACGGGCTGCACTGTTTCGCAGGTGGCAGCTATGTGCGGCTACGATAATGAGGAGCACTTCATGCGGCAGTTCAAGAAGATCGTCGGGGTCACTCCTACCCGATACAGAAAACAGGTATAATTAGGAAGAAAATTGGCAGTACCTTTTATATAAATACACGAAAAGACGGCGCTTTCGTCAAATATTGCGGAACACTGTTCAAAAATTGCTAAAATCAAGTTTTAAGGAGGCGTTTAATCTCAAAAATCAACATCTATGACGTGTTGAAACTGTGAAAATTAAATAAAAATATATGAATTATTGATGTACAAAAACAGACAATGAACTATGAACAAACGAAAAAAATATTTTTTTCAGCTCTTGAAATGACGAAATATAGCTGATTTTCGGCGGTGTGTGCAAAATTGCGGCAGGATATTAAAGATTTGGTGATTTTTTGGCAAACTTAAGACTATTTTAAGAAAACGTCACTATAATATAATCAAACGATACGAAAGGAGTGTGAGCTTCGGGCGGCAGGACCGCTGCGAAGGCGATTATGGCTATTAATACATTCGCTCGTAAAGAGATCAAGTTCCTCCTTAATATGGATCAGTATCACGGACTCATGGAGGTCATAAACCAGTATATGAACCCCGATAAATTCTGCATTGGCGGAAAAGAGTACGGAATCTACAACATCTACTATGACACCCCTGATGATTATCTTATAAGAGAATCACTGTCCAAGCCTTATTATAAGGAAAAGATCAGGCTCCGCAGTTATTATTCACCTGCGTCACCCGATGATACGGTATTCCTTGAGATAAAGAAAAAGATCGGCGGCATCGTTACCAAGAGGCGTGTGTCCATGACTCTTGCCGAGTCGGACGCTTATCTGCGCGACCGTTCAAAGCCCGAGTGTACAAAGTACATCACCGAGCAGGTTTTCAGAGAGCTGGATGTGTTCCTCGATAACTACCCCATAGCTCCCAAGCAGTACATCAGCTATCAGCGCGAGGCTTTCTTCGGAAAGGATGACGGAGACTTCCGCCTTACTTTCGACAGAAAGATCACCGAGAGACGCTATGATCTGGGACTGAACTATGAGAGCTACGGCAACTACATAATCGGTGCTGACCAGAGACTCATGGAAGTCAAGGTCTCCAACGCTATCCCCGACTGGCTGGTAAAGAAGCTCTCAGAGCTTGAGATATACAAGACCAGCTTCTCCAAGTACGGCAGAGCCTACCAGAATTTCGTGAAAAGTCAGGTAGAGGGCGCACAGCAGGCGTCGGGAGGCAGGCGCATATATATATCGGGGATCTCGATGGTAAATAACAACATCATTATGAACAGGAGCGTATAATTTTATGTTTGAACATGGTTTTTTCGGAAATGTACTTTCAAAGTATTATGAAAACGGCGACTCGGTGATCAACAGCAGCACTGCTTTAGGCACCATCAAGCCCGGGGAGTTCTTCCTCTGTGTGGGAGCCGCACTTGTTATCGGCTTCCTTATCAGCCTTATCTACATCGTTACTCACAGAAAAGAGGGCTATTCACAGAGCTACGTCCTTACGATGATAATGCTTCCCACCATCGTTTCACTGATACTTCTGCTTATCAATACAACTGCGGGAGCTCTCAGCCTTGCAGGTGCATTCACCCTTGTACGATTCCGAAGCGTTGCAGGCGACCCGAAGGATATCGCCTATATCTTCTTCGCAATGGCAGCAGGTGTTGCCTGCGGAATAGGCTATATCGGATTTGCTATCGTATTCTTCATCATTCTGGGCGTTGTAATGTTCATTCTCAGCGAGACTGATTTCGGCGGCTGCAAGAAGAGACATATGACCCTGAAGATAGCTATTCCCGAGAACCTCGACTATCAGGGAGTTTTCGAGCCCGTGCTTTCAAGATACACAACATTCCACAAGCTCAGAAGAGTCAAGACCACAAACTTCGGTACACTGTTCGAGCTCATATACAGTGTTGATGTTCTTGATAATGTGGACCAGAAGAAGTTCGTTGATGAGCTTCGTGCGCTCAACGGCAATATGACCATCAATCTCGTATTCTTCAAGTACGATGATAAGATCTACGAAAACTAAATAGAAATAAAGAAGAAATACCACCCTCTTACTTAAAAAATTTGTCAGACTTGATATCCTTTGAGTCTGGCAAATTTTGTATATGGAGGAAAAAAGGAGCGTTTATTATGAAATATAGAAGGTTTATGGCAGCGGTTGCAGCAATGACAGTTATGGCATCAATGGTTTCCTGCGGAAAGGATAAGCAGAAGAGTTCTTCCTCCACGGCGAGCAGCAAGGCAGTATCCGATACGGACACAGGCAGTAACGATACTTCATCTGCCGATGATGAGGAGACAACTGACTCTGACGGAAAAAAGACTACCACAACAGCAAAGGATAAAGATGAAAAGTCCGACAAGAGCGGCACTACAACCACAAAGGCAGTGGAGAAGAAGGCTGAGGGCACGACTGCGACTGCCAAGAGCGGCTCATCCGGAAGCAGCAGCGGCGGCGATAATTCGTCCTCAGGCGGCAGTAACTCCTCGGGCAGCAGCAACACTTCGGGCGGCAACAGTTCATCCGGCGGAAGCTCCTCCGGAAGCAGCAGCGGAAACAGCTCCGGCGGAAGTTCATCGGGCGGCAGCAGCACAGGTGCCACTGGCGAGGTAAAGGAATACACCGCTGAGATCGTGCTTGGAAACGCTCCAAAGGTAACAGGCAGCAACGTTACCGTAAACGGCTCCACCGTCATTATAACTGCGGAAGGCGATTATATCTTCTCGGGAAGTGTTTCCGAGGGACAGATAGTCGTAAAGACAGGTGTTGCAAAGACTGAGGACAAGGTAACTCTGGTCCTTAACGGTGTTGATATATCGAATTCCTCTCAGCCTGCGATCTTTATAGACGAGTGCAAGCGCTGCACTATCAAGCCTAAGGAAGGCTCGGTCAACTATGTTTCCAGCGGTGTTGAGAAGAAAAGCGCTCACGAAACCGGAGCCATATTCTCTAATGATACAATAAAGCTCAAGGGCAACGGCGAGCTGAATATCACAGCGACAGCTTCTCACGGCATCAACAGCGACGACGACGTCGTCATCGAAAGCGGTACATATAATATAGAGTCCCGTAAATCAGGCATTATCGCCAATGCTGATGTAACAATAAACGACGGAAATATCCGTGTCAAGTCAGGCACAAACGGCATCAAGTCCGAGGGAACGCTCAACGTTAACGGCGGATATACCGTTATCTCAGGCGGCACAAAGGAGGAGAAGAGTGCAGTTTATGCCTACAGCACATTCAGCTACAAAAACGGCTATCTTTATGCGGCAGGCAATAAGGTGTCCACTCCCACATATTCCGACCATCCATATATTGTTGCCGACCTTGGTGAGGTCATAGGCGGCGGCAGCACAGTGGAAATGGTACTTGACGGAACGCAGGTAGTGTCCATGGAGCCCCACAATGAATTCCGCTGTCTGATGCTGCTCTCACCCGATGTACATGAGGGTTCAAATTTCTACACAGTCATCAACGGAAATAGCAGCGAAGAATTCAACGTATCTGTGGGACAAAACCTGTTTTCACTGAAATAACAATGAATTTTCATAAATAAAATGTAAATAAATAAGAACAGAAAACATATTCACAAAAAATTGACATTAAAAAATAAGAAAAAAACGAGAAAACTACACATTATTATATTTTTGTTTGCAAATGTATATTTACAAACGAGCAGTTTTGCAATATAATAATATCAGCAAATGAAGATTATTGGTATTCAATATCAAGTACCCTCCCCTCTCATGTGCTTGATAGTGAGTATTAGTTCACTTGCACGCCATAGAAATAGTTTTGTCAAGTAATAAAACTAACCCCTTTCATTTGTAATTTTTTCATGTTTTCTATTCTCAATAACTTTTTTTAACTTATTGTCTATGGCTCGGTCCACAGTGCTAAACGATGAAAATCGTTTGGGCCGAATTATCCGCTCCTCGTGAGCGGACTTTTTTTACATTGTGAAATTTGCGTGAAAGATTATATAATCCGCTTGACAAATTCTATAATCCGTGTTAATATGAATATAACAGAGAAGGGAAGTGATGTACCTAATGAAAAAAAGTGTATACAGCCTCGTCCTTATGGACGATGTTATAAAAGCGGTGGATGAGCAGGCTTATCGCCTCGGCACCAGCCGCTCCAACCTTATAAATCAGATACTGGCTGAGCACCTCTCTTGCGTGACTCCCGAGATGCGGATGAGAGAGATATTTGCACAGATGACGGAGCTCATGAACAGCAGTTTCCGCATTCAGGAGCAGCGCTCACCGTCCCTGATGACTGTGAAAACGGCACTGGAATACAAGTACCGCCCCACTATCAATTATAAGGTTGAGCTTGAACGCTCTCCGCAGCAGTATCTCGGCACACTGAGAGTGAGCATACGCACTCAGAGTGCGGCGCTCATAGATATGTTCCACAGCTTTTTCGCCTACCGTGCAAAGCTGGAGAACAGCTACCTGAGTCGTCTGGGAATAAACAGCTACAGCTGCGAGATAGGCGACGGAAGCTTCTCGCGCAGGCTGATAAATACGGGAGCCCTCACGGGCGAGCAGGCAGGTGAGGCTATCGGCGAGTACATCAAGGACCTTGACCACGCTGTAAAGACTTATTTTGCATCTCCCGAGACCTTCGGCGAGAACGCTCCCATACTGGAGAGGGACTACCGTGCGCTGCTTGGACGGTACATTATTTAGGCAGACAATGAAAAGGATAAATGTGAAAAATAAGAATGGAGGATATTGATATGAATGCAGAGAAACTTACTCAGAAGTCAATTGATGCTGTAAGGAAGGCTCAGAGCATAGCCGTTATGCAGTCTAACTCGGTCATCGAGCCTATACACCTCCTTGCAGGACTTGTGCGTCAGGAGAACGGTCTTATCCCGCAGCTCCTGAAAAAGATGAATATAGATGAGGATATTTTCGACAGCGAGGTGGAGAAGAAGCTCAACGGGCTCCCAAAGGTAACAGGAAGCGGCAGGAGCAGCAACCTCGGCATCTCGGCAGAGTGCGACCGAGTGCTCACTTCCGCCGAGGATATCGCCTCAAACATGAAGGACGAGTTCGTGTCCGTAGAGCACCTTATGCTTTCCCTTATCAACAGCAAGGACAGGGAAGTGTCACAGCTTTTCGGTACCTTTAACATTACAAGAGACAGCTTCCTCAGCGCTCTTATGTCCGTCAGGGGCAATACCAGAGTTACAAGCGAAAATCCCGAGGACACCTACGATGTGCTCACTAAGTACGGTCAGGAGCTTGTGGGACTTGCCAGGCGCAACAAGCTTGACCCCGTTATCGGACGCGACAGCGAGATACGCAATGTTATCCGCATACTTTCAAGAAAGACGAAAAACAACCCTGTGCTCATCGGTGAGCCGGGCGTCGGAAAAACTGCCATTGCAGAGGGACTTGCCCTTCGTATCGTGGCAGGAGACGTACCCGACAGCCTTAAAGACCGCAAGGTCTTCTCACTTGATATGGGAGCTCTCGTGGCAGGCGCCAAGTACAGAGGCGAGTTTGAGGAGCGTCTGAAGGCTGTCCTCAACGAGATAAAGAACAGCAACGGACAGATACTTCTCTTTATAGATGAGCTCCACACCATCGTCGGTGCAGGCAAGACTGACGGTGCTATGGACGCAGGTAACCTGCTGAAGCCTATGCTGGCAAGGGGCGAGCTCCACTGTATCGGAGCTACCACCCTTAACGAGTACCGCCAGTACATCGAAAAAGACCCTGCTCTTGAGCGCCGTTTCCAGCCTGTAATGGTTGACGAGCCAAGCGTTGAGGACACTATATCCATACTCCGAGGACTCAAGGAGCGCTATGAGGTGTTCCACGGCGTAAAAATAAGCGATAATGCGCTTATTTCTGCGGCTGTGCTGTCCAACAGGTACATTACCGACAGATTCCTTCCCGATAAGGCTATCGACCTTATAGACGAAGCCTGCGCTACGATCCGTACAGAAATGGACTCAATGCCCACAGAGCTTGATGTTATCTCCCGTAAGATAGTACAGCTTGAAATTGAGGAAGCTGCACTTAAAAAGGAGAGCGACAATATCTCTCAGGAGCATCTTGAGGAGATACAGAAGGAGCTTGCGGAGCTTCGAGAGAAGTTCAGCGGCATGAAGGCAAAATGGGAGAACGAAAAGAACGACATCTCCGCAGTACAGAAGCTCCGTGAGGAGATAGAGCGCACAGGCGGAGAGATAGAAAAGGCTGAGCGTGAGTACGACCTGAACAAGGCTGCGGAGCTGAAATACGGCAAGCTGCCACAGCTTCAGAAGGAGCTGGAGGAGCTTGAAAAGCAGGCAGAGCATGACCTTGAAAATGACAGGCTGCTCCGCGACAGAGTTACAGAGGACGAAATAGCGAAGATAGTCTGCCGCTGGACAGGAATCCCCGTATCAAAGCTCATGGAGGGCGAAAAGGAAAAGATACTGGGACTGGAGGGACTGCTCCACAAGAGAGTTATCGGACAGGACGAAGCTGTTACAAAGGTCAGCGAAGCTATCCTGCGCTCCCGTGCAGGCATACAGGCTCCGGACAGACCCATCGGCTCCTTCCTCTTCCTGGGACCTACGGGCGTGGGCAAAACAGAGCTTGCAAAGGCTCTCTCGGAGATACTTTTCGACGACGAGAGAAATATCATCCGTATCGACATGAGCGAATACATGGAGAAGTTCAGCGTGAGCCGTCTTATCGGAGCGCCTCCCGGATATGTGGGCTACGATGAGGGCGGTCAGCTGACGGAAGCAGTCCGCAGAAAGCCTTATTCGGTAATTCTCTTTGACGAGATAGAAAAGGCACACCCCGATGTGTTCAACATACTTCTTCAGGTGCTGGACGACGGTCGTATAACTGATTCGCAGGGCAGGACAGTGGACTTCAAGAACACTATCATAATCCTGACCTCAAACCTCGGCTCACCCTATATCCTTGAGGGTATAGACGCAAACGGTGAGATAACCGACGAGGCACGTTCACAGGTGGAGGGACTGCTGAAAACGCAGTTCCGTCCCGAGTTCCTCAACCGTCTTGACGAGATAATCTTCTACAAGCCTCTCACCAAGGACAATATAATGAAGATAGTAGACCTTATGCTGGCAGACCTCCAGAAGCGTCTGGACGACAAGCATATTCGCATAAACGTAAGCGATGCGGCTAAGAACTACATCGTGGACTGCGGCTACGATCCAAACTTCGGCGCAAGACCGCTTAGAAGGTTCATACAGCGCAATGTGGAGACACTGGCGGCTAAGCGTATCATCGGCGGCAACCTGTCCGCAGGAGACGTTATAGACATCGACCTTGATGCTGACGGAAAGCTCATTGCGGACTGACAGCCTGAGTCGGCGGAACAAAAATAGTAAAATGCTTCCCCTGAGTGAAAAATACCGCTCAGGGGGGCGTTTTTTTCATAAAAAATTCATATTTTGAAGTCGGTTTTTTATGTATATTTCGGAATAAAACGACTATAATATACATAATGTATATTCAGCTGAGCAGCACCTGAAAATTCTCAACGGAAAATAGGCAAATTCTATGGCGGTTTTGAATAAAAAACAGGCTGTAAATACCCAAATATAGGTGGATTTGTCATTTTTTCGGGAATTCCTTGACAAATCGTTATAAAGGGTATATAATTCAATTGTAAAATCTTATTTTATGGAGGATAATACTATGACAAAGACCGAATTAATCAGTGCAGTTGCTGAGAAGGCTGACTTCACTAAGAAGAATGCTGAGACAGCTGTAAATGCTATCATTTCTACGATCACAGATGCTCTCGCAGGCGGAGAGAAGGTTTCTATCGTTGGTTTTGGTACTTTCGAGGTTCGTGACCGTAAGGAGAAGCAGGTTATCAACCCCCAGACAAAGAAGATGATGACTGCTCCTGCTTCAAAGGCACCTGCTTTCAAGGCTGGTCAGGCACTCAAGAACGCTGTTAACAAGTAATTCTAAGGAGGAAATTATCATGCCGGATAAGAAGATTGCAGAAACAAAGGCAGTAGAAACAGCTACTCCTGCTGAGGAGAAGAAGACTGCTGAGAAGAAGGCTGCTGCTGCAAAGAAGCCCGCTGAGAAGAAGACTGCTGCTGCTAAGAAGCCTGCTGAGAAGAAGGCAACTGCTGCAAAGAAGCCCGCTGAGAAGAAGGCAACTGCTGCAAAGAAGCCCGCTGAGAAGAAGGCAACTGCTGCAAAGAAGCCTGCTGAGAAGAAGGCTACAGCTGCAAAGAAGCCTGCTGCAAAGAAGACTGCTGCTGCTGAGGAGAGAAAGGTTGTGATCCAGTACAACGGTGCTGAGGTTGCAGGTACAGATCTCGTTGACAAGGCAAAGGCTGATGCCGGAGTTAAGTCGGCTAAGAGCGTTGTTGTATATGTTAGACCTGAAATAAACAAGGTTTACTATGTAATCGACGATAACACATTCGGCAATTTTGATCTTTTCTGAGAATTATAAAGCTCCGCTTCATGCGGAGCTTTTTTGCGCCTTTTTATACAACGATAATACTATCTCTGAGGGTAGCACTCTGCGGCAGATCACGCATATTGTCATAAAAATAAAAATCCCGATACATAAAGTATCGGGATTTTTATTATTCGGTCTGATATTGATCATTCATTGTTAAGAAACGTGAACTCAGGGAGCTGTTATTTTACATTGGGATCAAGAGTTGTTCTCATCTTGAGGAGGTACTCCTGAATGAACAGAGCGTCATTGGAGGTAAGTCCCTTTGTAGCTGTGTCAACATCGCCGTTAGCCTTGCCCTGATCTGTTATTACATACTTGTTGGGATTAGCCAGTCCCTGCATGATGAGGATAGCATCTGCAAGCTCAACAGTACCGTCACAGTTTGTATCACCGTAATTAACGTCCTTGACCGTACCGCTTGATGTTACGGTTGTAGTCGTGGTGGTGCTTGTTACTGCGGTGGTGGTAGTTGTGGTCTTGGAAGGCTCTGAGCTTCCCTTAAAGAGGTCCTTGGGGAGCTCTGAAAGTGTGATACAGAAATCGCTCTTGTAAAGCTCTGTAAAGGTCTCAGGGTCCTGATACTCCTTGCCGCAGAGGAAGTGGGACTGCTCTGAGTCGTACCACGGGCAGAAGTACAGCCAGTAAGCGTGCTCTACCTCCATATTGTTAAGGCTGGGGCACGAATCGTTCTCGGGCATAGCTACCATTTTCTTGCCCTTGACAAATTTGTTCAGTGTGTAGAATATACCTGCCTCAGCGTCCTCGTTGGGAGTACCCTGCTGCTTGCCGTCGTGGCGGTTGTACTGGCAGTTATACTTATCAAAGCCTACGATATCGACTCTGTCGTCGCCTGAATACCACTGTGCGGAATTGTCAGACCATGCATAGAGGTTCTGCTCGTAGATGAGGTTGTGGAGACCATACTCGTCCTTGAGAGTGTCCTGGAGGAAATTCCAGAGCTGCTTGTAAACTACAGCACCTTCCTTTGCCCACCAGAACCATGCTCCCGAACCGTCAATGGGATCCTCGGTACGGCTGGGGTTTCCCTCTGCCTCGTGGAAGGGACGGAAGATAACGGGGACACCTGCGTCCTGGAGCTTCTTCAGCTCAGCTGCAAGATTTTTCATGCAGAGCTGGAAGTAATCGTACTCCATAGTGCCCTTTACCATGCAGTTCTTGGTGATAAAGTCGGTCTTTTCGGTGTATGTGGTCTTGGAGAAGTCAAGAGGCTCTCCGAGAGTATAATCGGCCTTGCTGGTGGGAACGTTGATATGCCATGAAGCTGTGCATATACCGTTCTTCTTGGTGGTCCAGTCTATCATACGCTGAGCCACGCCGTCGTCCCACGCATAGCAGGGGCAGTAGCTTCCGAAGTCAAAGCCGCGGATAGCAGGCTCCTCCCCTGTGAGGTTCTTGATGTATCTTACCTCAAAGTCATAGTCATTGTATGAGTAGTTGCGGTTCTGGGTGCTGTATGTATAGACCTGTCCGTCAGGACCTGTGCAGTGCCACGGGAACTTCTCGCCGCTCTCGGTCTTGTCCCAGCTCTCCTCGTCGATGACATACTCAACGCCGTCGCTGTCAACGCACTTGTTTGCATTTGCGTCATAGCGGATCGTGGTGTCAACGCCGTGACCGCCGCCGTAGATCTCCTGCTGACCCGAGAGGATATTCTTTCCGTAAACGCTCTTGAGGTACTTCATGAGAGCCTTTGTCTCGGGAGTTGCATCGGGATCCACTGTTGTTCCGTCAGCCTTTGAAAGATCGGGAAACTGTGCCTCGTCCACCGTAACAGTATCTATTGCCATATAGCCGTATTCGCTGATAAATTCGATAGTGTTCACGCCCTTGTTCATTCGCACCATTCCGAAGTCGTAATCAGTCCACTTATCGGAATAGGCTGCCTGTGTTGTGTATTTTACTCCGTTTATCTTTACTGCCTGCTGTCTTGCGCCCTTGTCGAGTATCTGTGCGCCGTGTACTGTTATGGAGTACATTCCGTCGGCGGGAACAGTTACCTCAAACGAAGCGGGTGATGCTGTCAGATAGAAGAATCCATCGCCGGAATAACCGGGTATCTCTGTCTGATAGATACTTGTCCACAGGTCTGCGCCCTCCATTTTTTCGCCCTCGATAACATAGGGGAAAGATGTCGCAGCTGCCTCTCCTGCTGCGATGGAAGTGAAAAGTCCTGCGGAGCTGCACTGTACTGCTGCCATAACTCCCGCAGCTGTCAGTGCCAGTGTTTTTTTAAGCTTTCCATTCATTTTCAATATCCTCCTTTTATTGGATACGACCAATAACTTCTAACTTTATTATAGTCCTTTTTAAGCCCTATGTCAAGGTTTTTCAACTGTCGAATATGTAAAATTATTGTGATTATTTAAGCAGGAACTTAAATAATGAAAAAAGGAACCTTATGGGGAGGTTCCTTTTTCCATCATATCATTATACCGCAGTCCTGTCGGATCTCAGGACTCGGGGAGAGCTGGCACAAGACCAAGGAGATACTTCTGTATAGCCAGTGCGTCATTGGCTGTTATGCCGCTGCCGCGCTCGTATACATCGGCGTTCACACGCAGCTCGGGTCTGATCTGGTATTTGTCGGGATTAGCAAGTGACTGCATTATGAATATTGCATCAGCAAGCTCTACCTCGCCGTCGCCGTTAGCGTCGCCTGCTTTGCCGTTATAGGGCTCAAAGGTGGTAACGGGAGATGTTGTCACGGGAGCTGTTGTAGTAGTCGTTGTAACAACAGGCTGTACCGTTGAGGGCGAGAATACCATGTAGAACAGGTTGGCGGCGTCAGCCTTTGCGACGGTATGTGCGCCTGCGGAAAGGTCTGCGCTGATAATTCCGTCGCCCGATGATGTATACTTGGTACCGTCTATCTTGATAGTTGCCGCAGGCTCTGTGAATACGAGGGTAAGTCTGCCGTTTGAAGGAGCATTGAAGCTTACAGCTGTTGCTGTCTCGATCTTCAGGCATCTTGTCAGTGTCTTACCGTCATAATTCACAGTTCCTTTAGCGTCAGAGAGGTTACCTGTAATGCTGTAGAAGCTGCTCTGTGTACCGTTCTCGGTGAAGTTGTGGATATATCCGCCCGATACGGGTACAACAGGTGAAGTTATCGTAGTTGTAGTGCTCTGGACAGGCTTGCTGCTCGTTGTTGTGGTCTGCTGTGAAGGAGCAGAGGTCTGTACGGGAGCTGTTCCTGCTGCATAGGGGTTCGGAGTTGCGGTCTGTGATACTCCGCCGCTCATGTGATAGCCTATGCTCTTGTATGTGCTGCCCGAAGCTGTCTCGGCAAATCCCGAGGGCTTGGGAGAGCCGTCTGCGTTTCTCCATGCCTTGTGGAAATCTGTTCCCATGGCTGCAACGCTGAGGCTGATGAAGTCGCTGTCGGCAGGTGTTACGATGT